>MDTD01155013.1_pt1 | contig 85514 bp, 91 predicted proteins | sample 811221 | NCBI WGS metagenome assembly MDTD01 (sample SAMN05326646, study PRJNA326480) | marine metagenome | isolation source: seawater | place: Pacific Ocean: South West | collected 2011
ATACTACCGATACGTAGCCTATGGTCCCCATCGTCTAGAGGCCTAGGACACTGGCCTTTCACGCCGGCAACACGGGTTCGAATCCCGTTGGGGACGCCAACCCTTTCGCAGGGAACTTAGGTTATTTTTTTAAAAAAAAAAAGAAGATATATTTTTCCAAAAATTAAGCATAAACATTACAATGAAAGTCTACCAAAAGAGCTCTCGTAACTTTCTTATCTTACGTTTCTAAATCAGTTAACTTTGAACTATTTCTAACCCACCTTGTTTCTATGGCCAACTAGTAGGAGAGGTTTACAGTTGTTTCTTAGTGTATCAGATGTATTTAAAATTGGCATAGGGCCGTCGAGTTCACATACGGTAGGTCCAATGGTTGCTGCCTCACGTTTCATCACGAAACTTCATAAACTTTACGACCTCAATGAGGTAAAACAAATCCAAGTATCGCTTCATGGTTCTCTTGCATTTACCGGGAAAGGTCATGGCTCAGACCGAGCAATCATATTAGGCCTACTGGGTAAAACACCAGAGACACTTGATCCAAATTCAACAAACAAAGTAATTGAAAAGACCCAAAAGGATAGATTTATTGAAATAAGTAAAACTCAAAAAATTAATTTCAATCCATCAAAAGATATTATCTTTGACTTTGAAAAAGTCTTACCAGGACATGCAAATGCAATGGTGTTTTACGCCATTGAAAAAAAAATAATATCCTTTTTGAAAAAACTTATTACTCCATTGGTGGTGGCTTCATTGTTGACACAGAGGAACTTGAAAGCATGCATAATCAGAGGGATTCCAATGACAACTTTGTTGTTCCGTTCCCTTTCAAAAATGCCGAAGAAATGTTGGCAATGGGTTAGAGTAGCGGCCTCTCTATTGCAGAAATGAAGCAAAGCAATGAACTCACTTCTTGCACTCCTGAAAAACTAGGGGCCAATTTGAACAAATTATGGACGGTTATGAATGAATGCATAAATAAAGGCATGCGGACTGAAGGTACTCTTCCTGGTGGGTTAAAAGTTCAGCGGCGTGCAAAAGCTATTTCAGAAAAATTGATTAATGACCAAAGTAATGAAAAATTTGCTCATACAGTAATGGATTGGATCAGCGTTTATGCTCTAGCTGTAAATGAGGAAAATGCTGCTGGCGGAAAGATAGTCACTGCACCCACTAACGGTGCCGCTGGCATTGTTCCAGCTGTTATTCGCTACTATCTCGACTTTTGCCCAAGCGCAGACAATCGAGGCATCCATGACTTTCTTTTAGTAGCGAGCACTATTGGTGGCTTGATTAAACACAATGCTTCCATTTCTGGAGCTGAGGTAGGCTGCCAAGGTGAAGTTGGGTCAGCCTCAGCAATGGCCGCCGGCGGACTTGTGGCAGTTCTAGGGGGGAGCAACGAACAAATAGAGAATGCTGCTGAGATTGCATTGGAACACCACCTCGGTATGACTTGCGACCCCATTGGAGGGCTTGTTCAGGTACCTTGTATTGAGCGGAACGCATTTGGCGCAGTAAAGGCTATTAATGCCGCTTCTTTGGCTTTGAAAGGTGATGGCACACACATAGTACCACTTGACAGCGCAATAGAAACCATGCGCCAAACTGGACACGATATGCTGACTAAATACAAAGAGACAAGTCAGGGTGGTCTGGCTGTAAATGTTACTGAATGTTAAAAAATATTACGTTTTTACACGGCAAATTAAATGATAAGACCTTTGCTTAAATCTCTCATCCAAGTAAGCAGTTAATATTTATTTTTTATCCAGAAAAATGCTTTGCCAGACGACACCTCAGGAAGTTATGACTTTGATTTGAATTCAAAGTTTATTCTTTTACCGTGAGTTTTAAAAGTGCGAAAGAGCTCTAAACATAATTCTAAATGCCAACTAATTGAGAACTGATGCGTTAAGTATTTTTCTATTTGTCCAAACATATCTCTATTGATTAATGACCGTTAGGGTAGTTATAGAAATTAATTGCCTGGGTATTTTTGGGTGTAAAAACACTTAGAGACTATGAAATATCACCATAATGATCTCAAAAATTGTATTAAACATGTAACATAAACAATCAATATACATTTTTATTTATTCTTAAGTGTTTGCTAGTTAGTATTTACCTTGATGTAAGTTTTTAAAGATTTACCAATCTTGCAGGAAAAATTTTGATAAGCAAAAAAAGAAGTTTCATCATTCAAATTGTAATACTAACTGCGGCAATTATCATATTAGCTCCCAGTAATGGTTCAGCTAAATATGCGTCCTACGTAATTGATGCACAAACTGGTGTCGTCCACCACAAGGTTAATGAAAACACACGAAATTATCCTGCATCATTAACAAAGATGATGACCCTTTACATGATCTTTGAAGCATTGGAAAAAGGACAAATCAAGCTCAACCAGAACTTAAAAGTTTCTGCCCGCGCCATCCGCCAACCGTCTTCAAAAGTTGGCTTGTCAAAAAACGACAAAATTACCTTTGAGCAAGCTATTCTGGCAATTGTTACCAAATCTGCCAATGATGTGGCTACTGCGGTTGCTGAAACTTTAAGTAAATCTGAACGAAGTTTTGCCCTTTCCATGACAGCAAAAGCGCGAAAAATAGGCATGACACGTTCAACATTTCGCAATGCTTCAGGCTTACCTCACCGTGGCCAATTATCAACCGCTAAAGACATGGCAACATTAGCGACACGTCTTATGAGAGACTTTCCCCAATATTATCATTATTTCTCAACTAAAGAATTTACCTTCAAAAACATAACCCATCAAAACCACAATAAACTATTAAAAAGTTACAAGGGCGCAGACGGTATTAAGACCGGATATATTCGTGCTTCCGGATTTAATTTGGTTGCTTCAGTAGAACGTAACGGACACAGGTTAATCGGAGTTGTCTTTGGTGGTAAAAGTTCACGCATGCGTAATGGTCATATGTCAAACCTTTTTGATAAGAGCTATCGCAAACTTGCATCAACACAAACCAATCAATTAAAGAATAATAAAATGTCAAAAATCACTCGTGATCAGACTTCACGAAAATTGCTTTGGGGTGTTCAGGTTGGCGCCTATAAGACAACGACTCCTGCATACAAAATTGCCAAGCAAGCAATTAAAAAGGCTCCTGAGCTACTTCATAACGGCCACATTCGCATTGTCCCACTCAATAATAAAAAGCGTAAGACAATATATCGAGCACGTATCCTGGGTCTCACAAAACAACAAGCCTACCGCTCATGCCGGATATTAAAACGCCGAAATATTAACTGCATGGAATTAAGAATGAAACAGCCACTACAACAACTGGCGTTTAATAATTAGCTAAATGTTGGTGGGTTGAGACCACTTGCTTTCAACTGTTGACTGAGTGACTCAATAAGAAACTTTAAACCCTCTTCATTTGTTGACTCACAGCGAGCAACAAGTACAGCTTGGGTATTCGAAGCACGTAGAAGCCACCAACCATTTTTTGTTTGAACGCGAACACCATCTATATCAAAAACCTTGATGTCAGAAATTAACTTAAGCCGTTCTGCAACTTCCTCTACAATTTGAAACTTACGATCCTCTGGGCAGTCAAAACGAAGCTCAGGTGTATTCAACATTTGCGGCATTGAGTCGAGCATTTCATCAAGTGTCTGATCCGATGATGCAATAATAGACATCAACCGTATGGCAGCATAGAGTGCATCATCATATCCATAATATTTGTGCTTAAAAAAGATATGTGCACTCATCTCACCGGCCAAAGGTGATCCAGTTTCCTGCATTTTAGCTTTGATCAGAGAGTGCCCAGTCTTCCACATAAGAGCATTGCCACCCATACGTTCTATCTCATCAAAAAAAACCTGACTGGCTTTAACATCAGCGATAATTGTTGCCCCTGGGATATCACTAAGTACATCCTTAGCGAGTATTACCATGATTTGATCGCCCCATAGCACCCTACCCTGACTGTCAATTAAACCAATGCGGTCTCCGTCACCATCAAAAGCAAAGCCAAGATCGCAACCTTCACTAACAACTGTTTCCTTCAACTGCTTCAGGTTAGCCTCTACTGTGGGATCAGGATGATGAGCTGGAAAGTTTCCATCAATTTTTTCATTAAGTAAAATATGCCGTCCAGGTAGTCCCTTGACAAGGGCCTCTAATGCCTCACCGGCCGCACCATTTCCATTATCCCAAGCGATAGTTAACTCCTTTGACCCTTGAAAGTCTCTCTTTAGCCGGGAGATATATTTGTTGAGAATTGGGCTTGGTTCATGACTGCCCACTCCCATTTCGAAGTCTCCAGCAGCTATCATATTTCCTAATTTTTTTATATCATCACCAAAAAAGGATTTGCCACCAAGAATCATTTTAATACCATTGTACTCAGGTGGATTATGCGATCCAGTTACCATAAGACCAGCATCAGCTCTAAGAATATGAGTAGCGTAATAGAGTAATGGGCTTGGGCCTAAACCAACCCGATAAACATGCAAACCCGAAGCACACAAACCTTCAACTACTGCACTTTCAAGCTCAATTGAAGAAAGTCGGCCATCAAAACCGACAGCGACTGAGGTACCCCCATTGCGTATAATAATAGTACCAAATCCTTGGCCAATCGCACGAACGTCAGCAGGGTTTAGGTTATCTCCTACAATACCACGAATGTCATATTCACGCAGGATCGTAGGCTCTAATTGTCTTACATTATTCACTGGAAAAATTTCAACTAGCTTTGCCAAAAGGGCGACCTAAGCAATGGTAATCAATACCAATATTTGCCATATCATCAGGATTGTAAATGTTTCGCAGATCAACCAACACAGGTTTTCTCAGCAATGATTTGACGCGCTTAAGGTCAAGTCCACGAAAAGCATTCCATTCTGTAATTATAACTAACGCATCTGAACCTTGCATTACCTCATATGAATTTTCACACCAAATTATACCCTCAAACATTTTTCTAGCTTCATCCATGCCCTCTGGATCGTAAGCACGAATAGTGGCCCCTGCTTTTTGAAGAGCTGGAAGAATATCTATGCTAGGTGACTCACGCATGTCATCTGTATTTGGTTTAAACGTAACTCCAAGTACAGCAATAGTTTTGCCTTCAAGCGATCCATCACAGGCTGCGATTATTCTGTTCGAGATACTAGTTTTTCTTTTATTGTTTACTTTGACAACAGTTTCTATGATTTTCAGCGGTGACCCAACTTTATGAGCAGTATTGACCAAAGCCAAAGTATCTTTTGGGAAACAAGAGCCGCCATAGCCTGGACCAGCGTGTAAAAATTTTGACCCAATACGTCCGTCTAAACCAATACCTTTAGCAACATCTTGAACATCGGCTCCAACCTTTTCGCAAAGATCAGCTATTTCATTAATGAAAGTAATCTTCATGGCTAAAAACGAATTGGCAGCATATTTGATTAACTCTGATGTTTGTAGTTGGGTAAATAAAATTGGTGTCTCGATAAGAAAAAGTGGACGATAAAGATTACGCATAACTTTTTGTGCTCGCTCACTATTGGAGCCAATGACAATTCGATCAGGCCGCATAAAATCGTTAATTGCGGACCCTTCACGCAAAAATTCTGGGTTAGAGACCACATCAAAGTCTGCATTTGGGCAAGATGCTTGAATGAGTTCTTCAACTTTTTGACCAGTACCAACAGGTACTGTCGATTTGGTAACAATAACGGTATAGCCATCTATAGCCTCAGCAATTTCACTAGCTGCAGAAAAAACATTAGATAAGTCTGCATGGCCGCTAACTGGGTCAGTCGGTGTACCTACACAAATAAAAATTGCATCCGCACCACTAACAGCAACCTTAATATCGGTTGTAAATCGCAAACGACCTGCCTTAACATTCTTTAAGAATAGATCATCGAGGCCAGGTTCAAAAATGGGTATGTTACCAGCGTTCAGGTCATCAATTTTATCTTGTTGCTTATCAACACAAGTTACATCAACACCAAATTCAGAAAAACAAGTCCCTGAAACTAATCCCACATAACCTGTTCCGATCATAACTACTCGCATCGCAATTCCCTATTTATATTTTTTTAGAAACTTGCGGGTACCATCGCTTAAATCATCACGAGAAATAGCAAAGGCAATTTGGGCTTCCAAAAACCCTAGTTTGGAACCGCAGTCAAATCGTTTTCCCTCAAAGCGCATGCCATGTAAAGAAGTTGTGTCAATGGTCTTAGCCAAAGCATCGGTTAACTGAACTTCTCCTCCCGCCCCCTCTTCTTGTGTGCTCAAGTAATAAAAAATTTCTGGCTGTAATATATAACGGCCAATAATGCATAGGTTTGATGGAGCTTGATGGGGTTCTGGCTTTTCTACTAAACCAATAGCTCTTGCTAATTGGCCATCATCCTCGACAACATCCAAAATCCCATATTGATTTGTTTGCTCAATAGGCACTTCTTCACTAGCAACAATATTACCACCAATTTTACTGTAAACTTCCATCATCTGTTTAAGACAACCAGGCTTTGCCATAATTAAATCATCCGCTAAAATTACTGCAAAAGGCTCGTCAGCAATAAAATGTCGAGCGCACCATACTGCATGACCTAATCCAAGGGGTTGTTGCTGCCGAGTTGAAGATATTTGCCCCGGTTTTGAAATAACATCCTGTATTTGTAACAAAATTTCTTTCTTACCATGAGCTCTTAGTGACTGCTCTAGTTCAAAGCTGTGATCAAAATGGTCAAGAAGAACCGTTTTCCCACGTCCCGTAACAAAGATGATTTCCTCAATTCCTGCCTCACGAGCTTCCTCAACAGCATACTGTATCAACGGTTTGTCTACGATTGGCAACATTTCCTTGGGCATAGCCTTTGTTGCAGGCAAAAACCTCGTACCCAAACCGGCAACTGGAAAAACTGCCTTCATTACTGGCTTATGCATATAAAATCCCTGAATTTACCGTTTTAGAATTAACGTAACGGCACTTATTTTTGCATTTTTGACATACCTTAGGAGCCGGCGCAACCTTCTGGTCTCTTATGACAGTAAAACGTCTTTAGCACGATTTATCTTTGCGGCTAGGTAGGTTGAGCCACCATGGTCAGGATGTAGCCCTGCTATAAGTTTATGGTGTGCCCTTTTTATCTCCTCCGGACTTGCCCCTTCCTCAAGGCCAAGTATTTCTAAAGCCTCACTACGGTCCATTTGTTCTTTAAAAGAATTATTACCAGATTTTGCACCATTACCCCACCCAGCCACGCGTGAGAAGTAACTAAAAATAGAGGCCGCCATCCGAAAGCGCGCAAGCCATACTAATAATACTGGTAGACCAGCAAACGCCCAATTCAAACGACCACTTATGGCTAAAAATGATACACTTGCGATGATTAACCCAAACGATAGCCATTTTAATGCCTTCAAAAGAGCTTTTGGATCGGCGTTGATGTACCAACGTAGAAATACAAGAAGTCCAATTAAGAGGCATATCCCCACAATTAGGTAAATCAACATGACCAACCTGGATTTTTACTTAAGATTGTAAAATTGGATGCTTTCTTAAAATTATCTTTATAAATCATTTTTTAGCATCATACTAATAAGTTAATGACAGCGACTTTTTACATTATTTTTGACAAATAAGAAGCGAATTTTCTATTCGGTGTAGAGCTTACCAAACTCAGTACCTATGCCCAATCTATAGCTAGGGACTAGATGTTTATAACCAAGAATTTTAACTGTCATTTTAATACACAGCTCTGAGAAAATAATTATCTCCAATTGATAATCCAGATACCCAGAGCTCATTACAGTTTCAAAAAAGTTTATTTTATATTGTTTTGGATCAAAAATGAAGTTTAACAAAAGAATTGAAAGTAATAAAAGAAGAGTTAGTTTCTTATATCGAATTTGGGAAAAACGCTATAACAAAAAAAAATTCTTTACTCTAAAAGTACTTTTTCTGTACTGGGTCTTAATTCAAGTAATATTGATTGCATCTATTAGACACCGGACTTCTTGACGTGCTGATATGTGTGATAAACTTAGTTTCTTGGGTGCTATCATCTCTAAACTATCCATCATAGTCAGGCCAAGTAGAAAAAGTTCACGATAAATTACACGTTCTCCAAAACCCGAGACTTGACGAAAACCAATACGTGCAGATAAGTCAATTAACAAACGCTCCAGCAATTGTTTATTTTGCGCGTCTAAATGACTTAAACGGTTCCTCATCACAATCCAATCTATGGAGCCACCATCTCGCATGGCTTTGAGTTTTCTCTGCTGCCAAACCAATTCAGAGTAATGGCTTGGTTTCTGAACTTTTAGGCTTGTAGGATCAACGCGAGCAAGTACATCAAGATCAATCAAGCTATCATTAAGTGGGGTTATAAGAGTATCAGCAAAAGAATGGCCAAGTCTAGCCAAGACGCTGTCCGTTCCAGGTGTATCAATCACAATGACATCATTGACCTCAGATAACTCAGTTATAGTGTCTGCTAAGCGTTCTTCATCCTCAACACCCGCTGCTTCACGGTTTCTCATCATACTGTGCTCAATAGCACGAATCTCAGGCAAAGGTAGATCTATGGACTTATCAATAATCAACTGCTGACGATTTGATAGATAATTTGATAAGGTTCCCTGACGAGAGTCGAGGTCAATGCAGGCAACCTCAAACCCATCCAGAAGCAAGCCAATCACCAAATGCATTGCCGTGGTGGACTTACCACTACCTCCTTTCTCGTTCCCTATAACTATCACATGAGGGCGCCTGGTATTCATAATATTAAAATTTACCTATAAGATTCTTACAAAATTTTAGTGTGGCTTGTTAGCTCTGACAAATGCTCATGACATATTTATTATGGCCTAACTCAATATAATCGATAAACTATTATTATTTCTCAGATAAGGACATAGTGAATGAAATTGTTGGTAACGGGAGGTGCTGGTTTTATAGGCTCTGCCTTAATTCGCAATGCAATTGCTGCCGGTCGAAAAGTTGTAAATGTGGATAAACTTACTTATGCATCTAGTCTTGGCTCACTTGTTAATGTTGCAAACAGTAAACATTATCAATTTGAAAAGGTTGATATCTGTGTGACAGGAGCCATGGCACAGCTTTTGGCAAAGCACAAACCTGATGCAGTAATGCATTTGGCAGCAGAGTCCCACGTGGATCGTTCTATCGATAAACCCTCAGAATTCATTCAAACAAATATAGTTGGCACCTATCAATTACTTGAAGCAACACGAGAATATTATAATTCTCTAAGAGGTGAGAAAAAAAATAATTTTCGATACCACCATGTATCAACGGATGAAGTATTCGGATCACTGAGCATGGATGAGCCTGCCTTCACCCCAAACACTCCCTATGACCCACGCTCACCCTATTCTGCAAGCAAGGCTGCATCAGATCACCTTGCCCTTTCCTGGTTTCACACATATGAGTTACCAGTAGTATTAAGTAATTGCTCAAATAATTACGGTCCCTTTCAGTTTCCAGAAAAATTAATCCCACTAATGATCATCAAAGCCTTAAATAAACATCCTCTACCCATTTATGGTAATGGTGAAAACGTGCGCGATTGGTTGCACGTTAATGATCACGCAACTGCATTACTTAGAGTACTAGACTATGGTAAACTTGGTGAAAGTTACCTTGTTGGTGCCAATGCTCAACGCAGTAACATCGATGTAGTAAGAGCCATTTGCACTTTAATGGATGAAGCTCAAGGCTTTGGACCACACGAAAACCAAATCACTTTCGTAAAAGACCGTCCAGGTCATGATCACCGTTACGCAATTGACGCAACTAAAATCCGTAATGAGCTTGACTGGCAACCATCCATAAGTTTTGAAGAGGGATTGAAACAAACCGTCCATTGGTACCTTACCAATCAGAAATGGTGGCAACCTCTCATGAAAAAGAATCATTTTGGAAAACGATTAGGCCTTGGAACATGAAAAAGGAAAATTTAAATGAAGGGGATTATTTTAGCTGGTGGCTCTGGCACTAGGCTTTACCCAGCCACCCGGGTTGTTAATAAGCAACTTTTAACAATTTATGATAAGCCGATGATCTATTATCCATTATCAGTTTTGATGCTAGCAGGGATCCGGGAGACACTTATTATCAGCACTCCAACTATGCTACCTTTATTTGAAGACCTGTTAGGCAACGGTTCTGACATTGGAATAAAAATCGAATATGCAATACAAGAAAAACCAAAGGGTATAGCAGATGCATTCATCATTGGACGAAATTTTATAGGAAATGACAACTGTGCTCTAATTCTGGGAGATAATATTTTCTATGGCCATGGCTTTGTACATTTACTTAAAAAGGCAACTGCTTGCCGATCAGGAGCGAGCATCTTTGCTTATTGGGTAGCAAATCCAGAAGAGTATGGCGTTGTAGATTTGGATGAGAATGGGAACGCAACCAAGTTAGTTGAAAAACCCCTGAACCCAACCTCGAACTGGGCCGTTACTGGCCTATATTTCTTTGATAATCAAGTTTGTAAAATCGCTTCGGAGGTAATGCCATCAGCACGTGGTGAATTGGAAATAACTGACATAATTCGAACTTATATGGAAAATAAAGAATTAAGTGTTGAATTATTGGGAAGAGGTTTTGCATGGCTTGATACGGGGACCCACGATACCTTGTTGCAGGCAAGTCAATTCGTTCAGACTGTCGAACACCGTCAAGGTCTAAAGATAGCTTGCCTTGAAGAAATAGCATACCACATGAACTTCATAGACTTAATTCAATTCAAGAGATTGGCCAATGATAAATCAGAGAGCGCTTATGGCCAATACTTGTTGGATGTTGCAAGGGAAGTTGAGGACAACAAAGCAGGATCTTGAGGAAAAGATAATTTTCTCACCCCTATTGCGATCCTTTTAAGCCTCACAATAAATTCTTAGTTACAACTTTGAAACACGACGTGTACTGCATTGTCACTAGAAACAGAGCTTTTCTAATAGAACTTTTAATATCTATATTCAAAACACTTGGTATATATGACATTATTAATTTAATAATTTTCCACCAAACTTAAACTTTTCCTCTTTAGATTTTAAGTAAATTGCCAACAGACTTTGAAGATATATACTTTGGTATGTTAAAAGAGATTCCTTTATCCCTAACAAGATGCTCAGAATGGTTTGTTTCAGAATAATAATTCCCCTTTTATTGTTGATATGCCTCATAGATGTTCCAACAACAGCACAGGAAAAAGGAACAACTATTCAAGGACGCACAGAAGAGGAAGTGGAAATTGAAATTGAGCGGGGTGAAGACGGACCTCTCCTTGACTTTCGTGAGCAGTTGCGCATCTTCATTCAAAGAATTTCAACATATGCCCGCTCAGAAAATCCAAATTTTGTTGTAATAGCAATGGGAAGTCCGGAACTTTTGACGAAGATTGATATTATAGATATTGAGAAAATTTCAACCGCTCGTACTTATATTAAATCCATTGATGGAATACTTATTGATGGACTTTTCTTTGGACAAGATGAAGTTGGAGAAGCAACTAAACCAGAAAAATTAGAAAAAATATTAAATTATGTGAGACTCGCCAAAAAAAATAATCTCAATGTTATGGTTATGGATTATGTAAATAGCGTTCAACAAGCCGAGCAGGCATATATCTTCAGCCAAGAACTTGAACTAACCCCTTTTGTTGCCAATGCCAAGGGTGAGGATTTAAATTCAATTCCTACCTTTCTAAAAACCCCATTTAAGGAGAACTCTAAGAGCATCCTATCCATGGTAGATGCCAAAAATTTTCTTTATCTTGGAGACTCATCCAGTTTTGGGCGCCAAGATGAATTCGCCTTGAGGATTCATGATACCAATTACGATATTGTTGCCGTTAACATAATGCATGGCCGTCTACCTCTAAGCAGACAAGCTGTAGAAACATTGAAATACAAGAAACTTGGATCAAAAAGGCTTGTATTAGCCCATGTTGACATAGGGTCTGCAGCCTCTCACGATTACTTTTGGCAAGATAGCTGGCGCGAAGGATCCCCTTCATGGATTAGTGGGCCTACTAAGGAAAATCCGGATCGCCACTTCATTCAATATTGGCACCCTGAATGGCAAAGTATCATCTTCGGTGATACCAATTCCTACATCTATGGTCTCATTGCGCAGGGATTTGATGGTGTGATTTTGACTGGATTAAACTCCTATAAATACTTCTTAGGCGATGATGAGAAGGATGATGGCTGAGAGACAAACAACATAGAATTAGTTCAGCATTTTGTAATGAAAATACTCAAAAAGACGGTTGAGGAATTAGTTCAAACACAAACCCTTCTTCGCTAAGAAAACGACTTGAAATAATGGAAATAGCATCAGCTTCACACTGTGCTGTAACATTACGAATTTGAACATCAGCCCATTGGTCATCAAAAAAATGATGGTGTAGGTTTTGCTTAACCAAAGCTCGTACAGTTTTATTATAAACGCGTACTTCAAAAAGTTGATTTCTACTGTCAGGAATTTGTAGCATTCTTTTGACCTATACAATTGATGTTTTCACACACCGAATTCACTAAGGTGATTAACATTTATCTGCATCACCAAAGAAGATTAGTTTTGAATTCAATTTATTATGAAAACGTAAAAAAAAATCATTAATAAAGAATTTATGACTGAGGCTACCAAGTCCACAGAACTATTAGAGGGTTGATGGTAAACTGTTTAAGACTGACAAAAATCACAGAAGTACACCGCTCGTCCAGATATATCCATTCGAGATATGTCACCGTGGCATTTTGGACAGTGCGTTTTTTTATAAATATTTAAGTTTTCCCTGTTATTATTTTTTTTTGCCTCAAGATTAGTAACAATTTTATTCCGTTTAGCACCAATCTCCAAAAGAGTTCGGGCATCCTCCCAAAGATCTTTTAGTTGATATAAACTTAGCTCTCTGCCAGCTACCTCAGGATGAATTCCTTGACGCCAAAGAAGCTCTGTTCTGTATATATTTCCTATTCCAGCTATGACAGATTGATCCATCAAAAGCGTACTAATCTTAGCCTTACTTTTGTAAACCCGTTTGAAAAATTTTTCTGGTTCAGCATCTTTACGGAGTAAATCTGGTCCAATTCTCTCTTTGATTTTGGATACCCCATCTTTGTCTAGAATTTCACAAATTGTTGGCCCCTGAATATCAATAAAGTGAGTTTGCCCAACTAAACGCACCCGAATTTTTCCTTTTGCTGCATGTGCTGGTAACTTTTGACGTTTTATTCGTCCAAATAGACCCAAGTGAATATGTAATAATTGGGAGTTTTTAAACTCGTAGAACAAGTGTTTGCCGTATGCTTCAACTGCAACACACTCTTGTTTATTAATTAATCTTGCCCCGTCACTAAATCGACCTTGAGGAGACGAAACATCAAGCTTATGTCCCACAAATAATTTTCTGTGATCACGTGCTGCATAATGAATTGTATGACCTTCAGGCATGCAACCAGAATTTCCCTTTTGTTGTTAATTAAAATCTCTAACCTATTTCGCAAATATTGCTAACGAGGGTAATAAAGCCCATTAGAATATAAACAAAAGCACCACAGGAATCATCACATCAGTACAAATGATATTTGCAGGTTATAAATCAGGATCAAACCGCTTGTGGGAATTTGGACGCACACAAATTGAAAAAAAACCTACTTCAACTATCAAACACTACTCATTTCTTTCTCCACTGCCAAGGCTTTTGGAACTTCCCAGACCACACCCCTCGCTTGAGTTTTTTTGGCCTGCTTCTCAGCAAGTATGTAATCTTTTGAGTAGCGCCTGTACGCCAGAGCCCAACCTTGCCGAACCAACTCAGCATTTGAATTCATGGACCTATTATAGCAAGTAGCAATCAACTTTTTGTAACGATCATGTGTATCTCCCTCGCACCGAATGATACTAGACCCCACCAAGGCGCGTAGCGCATCTGTTGAGGCTTTTCCGCAACGGTATTTGCTGTTGTCCTCACGAAAACAGTCCTGATTGATCTCAGGCGCATCTATGCCGTGAAGCCTGATCTACATATCTTCGATCCAGATAGTATCACCATCAATGATACGCACCGTTCCCTTTAACGACTTGGTGAATTGCTTTTGTCTAACCCCTTTCGTATTAATGGCTTCATTCCATGATACAAACTCTTGCCTAAATTGCTCTTCATCAAGGCAATGAGAACTTCTCTTTTTTGTATTTTGGTGGCAGCCTATGGCTTCAAGCCTACCGCCATGGGCTAAGGTCTCATGTCCAAAAAATAGGCTAAGAATTGAAGCAAGAAACTTAAAATACCAGTTCATTATGCCCTATTAACTACTCCTAAAATGTACAAACAGGATCATAGGTCTCAACTAATCGGTTTGCGAACATTTTAACCTTTGGTTTCAACTGTTTCTGTCGTTATACAGCAAGTTCGATGTGCTTTGGCATTACAGCACCGAGCTTGAGCATTCTTAGGGTTGCCTTATTAATATCCCATAACGGAAAGCCGGTTGGTGGCATGACTAAACCACTTCCAGGATAGGGGCAATCAACACGGTTTGCAAAAACAACTGCTATTCGATTATCCTACGCTCTCGGAATTACAATAAGCTCACGTTTTTAAGTACTGTTCAACTTTCGTTGATCAACTATCATTTTCTTCAAGATATAAAAATGACTTAAATATATTTTCTCTACTCCTTCTAACTTTTTCGTATTAATATCAAAATAAAATCTCAACCACCATCCTAGAAATAACTATCTGGAGATTTAAATGGCTAAGGTTACCTTAAGCAAATCGATGAAGGACGACTCGGCATCTAACGAAAAGTCAAAAAAGCCTAGAAAAGATAGTCCGCTCTCGGCAGAAGAGGTGAGTCCTTCCACTAACCCAGCAGGTGATCCTGTCTCGTACGGTAATCACTTATTTACCATAGGACAAGCGCATGAATTGTTCAAAGATGCTGGGATCAATCTTGATGACTGGGAAAATCCAAAACGCGAAGATTGGCGAAACCTTGCTGAATATCTGGCGGATAGATATCATCCAGATTTCAGAGGGTCTATTGGCATTAGACGCCACAGGCACGCAGCTTACTTAGCTATGCTATATGGCATAGTAAATTTCACTCTGGAGGATAAATGCCTGCCAAATAACAAAACTGCCTTAGAATATATCCATAACAACTTTCCTGAAGTTTTAACTGGCTTAAAGCCAGGTAATCACATGCGATCCTTATCCTCTCTTGAGACTGATCTAAAAAGAGCGCAAAAATATGTCAAAGAAGGCAAGATAAGAGTTTAGGGATGCAACTCTACTTTATTTCCTCAAATTCTTGATATTACCAAAGAAATTTTCATAACTTCTTACAAATATTGAAGAGTAAGGAGCAAAATAAAAGAGAAACTGCCTCCCGCCAAGCAAGAGGAAAATCACGATCTGGAAAATCTTATTTGTCAGTAGAGCTTTTTACTTGGACATGAAATAGCCACCCCGGAGGGTGGCTAAGTCATTGATATTATTGGTAGGCGCTACGGGATTCGAACCCATGACCGATCGCTTAAAAGGCGATTGCTCTACCAGCTGAGCTAAGCGCCCCGAGTAATATAATACATTAACATGGTACCTAAGCACCAGAATAGGTCAAATATATCATATATTATTTTATATATTAGAATATTATCTTAAAATTTATAAAATCATATATCTTAATAGTAAAACCCTTAATAAGATGCCCGGAAAATACGGATCAAAATCTACGGGGTCAACATCTTTCATCATACTGAGTTCTTGTAAGCATAGAAAGCTCAGAGGTTGTTATCTCTTCTATTTTTCAAAGCGCTTAATTAGCTTTTGTTTCACACTAGATGATACAAAATGATCAACGTCGCCTCCCAAACGACCAATTTCTTTTACAAAACGTGATGCGATAAACTGATGTCTATCAGAAGCCATAAGAAAAACTGTTTCAATTTCAGAATTCAAACGTGAATTCATACCAGCCATCTGAAATTCGTATTCAAAGTCTGAAACAGCGCGTAATCCACGAATAATCACAGATGCTTGTACGTTCTCAGCAAAATCCATCAATAACGTTTTAAAGGGGCGAACTTCTACAAACCTATTAATTGTGTCATCCATATTTCTAACTTCTTCTTTAATTATCTCAAGCCGCTCATCAAGTGTAAATAAGGGGTCTTTGCCCGAGTGCTCCGCCACACAAACGATCAACGTATCTACGACCTTGGTTGCACGTTCGATAATATCTATGTGGCCATTAGTCAATGGATCAAAGGTACCTGGATAGATACCAACACGCTGTTTAGGCATAATCCATTCCTTTCCTTATTATCAAGTCACTTTACCGCTTGAAGAACGATCAGGGCCATTTTCATCTTTTACGCCCTCGTCTTCCTCTTCACTAAGGCGGCTGACTGAAACAACACGTTCACCCTCTGCAACCTTAAAAATTGTGACCCCGCGTGATGAGCGACCAACTATACTTATGCCTGCTACTGGACATCTTATTAATTGGCCACCGTCAGAAACCATAACCAGTTGATTATCAGTCTTTACCGGGAAAGATGCGACGACAGATGTTGAATGACCTTTTGAACGTTTCAAACCTATACTCGTAATACCCTTACCCCCACGATTTGAAATACGATATTCATAGGCTGATGAACGTTTTCCCATGCCATCTTCAGTAATTGTGAGAATGAATTCTTCAGTGTCAGCCATTTCAACAAATTTGTCAGTCTCTAAACGAGCGGCTCGGGTCTCATCTTCAATTTTATCATCAGGCCTTTCACTATAATCTCCATTAGCAAGCCTTTTACTCGCACTGGAAGCTTGCAAATACTCCTCACGCTCAGAAACCTCTGCCTTAACGTGGCTTAGAATAGACATGGAAATAATTCGATCATTTTCTTCTAGTCTCATGCCCCTTACTCCAGTTGACGAACGACTCGTAAAGACACGAACTGCATTGACAGGAAAGCGTATGCACTTACCACCACTTGATGAGAGCAGGACATCATCTGCCTCTGAACAAGCTTGGACGCTAATGAGTTGATCTCCCTCATTCAGTTTCATGGCAATTTTTCCATTAGCTTTCACGTTGGTGAAATCAGAGAGAGAATTTCTTCTGACACTACCTGACGCTGTAGCGAACATAACTGATAGATCACTCCACGATTCTTCACTTTCGGGAAGGGGCATTAGTGTTGTTATTGCTTCGCCTTTATCAAGAGGTAAAAGATTAATCATTGCCTTACCGAGCGATGTAGGCGAGCCTAGTGGGAGCTTATAGACCTTGAGTTTGTATACAATTCCTGTAGAGGAGAAAAATAATACTGGTGTATGAGTATTAACTACGAAAACTTGAGTAACAAAATCTTCATCCCTAGTGCTCATACCACTCCGACCCTTGCCACCACGTTTCTGAGCACGGTAAGTGGAGAGAGGCACACGCTTCATATAGCCAGTATTTGATACAGTAACTACCATGTCCTCACGCTGTATCAAATCCTCAATGTCATGTTCAAACTCGTTTTCTTGAATATCAGAACGCCGAGGTGTTGCGAATTGTGATCGCATTTCAAGAAGTTCTTTACGAAGCAATTCCAGGAGCTTCTTACGAGACGCAAGTAAGGCCAAATGACCTTCAATTTCATTTCCAAGATCACTTAAATTATCTCCGATCTTGTCTCTCTCAAGCGCAGTCAACCTATTCAAGCGTAACTCGAGTATTGCTTTAGCCTGTTCCTCAGACAGCTTATATTTGCCATTTATTACAGTCCTTCCCGGTTCATCCAGTAGCATAATCACGGGTTCCACATCCGCTGCGGGCCAATCATGCTCCATAAGCTGTTGACGAGCAGTAACAGAATTTTTAGCAGCTCTAATCAATTTAATAATCTCATCAATATTGGCCACAGCGACTGCAAGTCCTGCCAATATGTGAGCCTTCTCTCGTGCTTTACCCAGCAAAAAAATAGTGCGTCGACGAATGACAACCTCACGAAAGTCAACAAAAGCCTGAAGAATTTCTTTCAGATTCATTAACTTAGGCGTACCGTTATCTAAAGCGAGCATATTCACTCCAAAACTGGTTTGTAGTGGAGTGAATCGATAAAGTTGGTTCAATACAACTTCAGGCATATGATCACGCTTAATCTCAATAACCACACGTAGACCTTCTCTGTCTGACTCATCACGAAGGTCAGAGATACCTTCAATTCTCTTGTCACGGACACAATCAGCCATTTGTTCGACCATGCGTGCTTTGTTAACCTGATAAGGTATTTCGGTAATTACAATTGCGAAACGATCCTTTCGAATTTCTTCAACAGAAGTTCGTCCACGTATGATCACAGAACCACGTCCGGTGTGAAAGGCAGAATGAATACCTTGACGCCCTAAAATAGAAGCTCCGGTCGGAAAATCAGGTCCTTGAATAAAATTTTCAATAATAGTATCAATGGACAAGTCGGGGTCATCTATCAAGGCACAGCATGCATCTATAACCTCACCTAAATTATGGGGTGGAATATTTGTTGCCATACCGACAGCAATGCCCCCAGCGCCGTTAACTAATAAATTTGGGAATTGGGCAGGCAGAACTTTCGGTTCATTCTCTGTTTCATCATAGTTAGGTTGAAAGTCAACAGTATCCTTATCAATATCTTCAATAAGTGCTTGAGCTGACAAAGCCATACGTGCCTCAGTATAACGCATGGCTGCTGCACGATCGCCATCCATTGAGCCAAAATTTCCCTGCGAATTTATCAATGGCAAACGCATGGAAAAATCTTGCGCCATCCGAACCATCGCATCGTAGATAGATTGATCTCCATGTGGATGATATTTACCCATGACGTCGCCAACAATACGAGCTGACTTACGAAAAGGCTTGTTAAACTCATAACCGTTTTCTTTCATGGAGTAAAGAATACGACGATGAACCGGTTTCAAACCATCACGTGCATCAGGTAAGGCGCGTGAAATTATTACACTCATTGCGTAATCTAGGTACGAACCCCGCATTTCTCCCTCAATTGAAACTGGGGAAACGTCGGGTTCCTCTGGTGGCTCGTGCGGGGGTGTATTGTTAGGCTTCGTCACAAATAGCTTACCAATTCTTTGAATGGTTGTGGTTGTGAATTACAGAAATTAAAATGACCGACTCTATCATAAAAAAATAACATGTTCTTAGTATGCTTACAACAAATTGAAAGGCTAAATTAAGTTTTAGTTGAGCTGATTATATCAGCTTAAAAGCATACAATTTTATTATGCACACAATCGTTCGAACATAAAAAAAATCTTCATAATAAGATTTATTTCATGGTCGACTATTTGAATATCGCTCATTCATCTGTAAGACAGATTTTGATGGTAAAAAACGACTAGGATACAAACATCATATAAACGAATCATTGCTATATTTAGTTACCTTTAAACTTCCATAATTATATCATAGTTGACTGCCCTGTGTCAGAAATACTTTGGGCAACCAACGTAAAAAAAAGATTATTTTAGTGATTGTAACATTGTGGATGCTGTTGGAAATTTTTTATTCAACCAAGATTTTATCTCTTAATTTAAAAATTTTAAAAAAACAGAAAAACAATTATAAGATAACTAAATCGCTATGTTTATAGATCACTTGTAGAAAAGTCTTGTCAAAAATAATCTCAGCTAGATAGTTTAGAAAAAATTTAATTTTTAGCTTTTCAAAAACTGGGTTTCAAAAATACAAATGAAATTTCTACATACAAGAGAGTTACCCGATGCCAAGTGTTCTTAAAAAACAAATCCTACCCGCAAATGAGTACATTTTAAATGAAGGTGTAGTGGGAGACACCGTATATTTAATTCTTAAAGGTCAAGTCGAAGTCCGTTTGGGCGCCTCCACAGATAGCCCTAAAGTACTAGCAAAACTAAGTGAGGGTGATGTTATTGGTGAGATGTCTCTTTTCGATGACAGGCCTCACATGGCTAGCGTTATGGCTTTAACTGAAATTACTGTAGCCGTTATATCAAAAGAAGATTTTAAGCAGCGAGTAAAAAGTATGGATAGTGTTATGCGTGGCATTTTTCAAATTTTGATCCGACGTTTACGTTTAGTAGGTGATAAAGAGATTATAAAGTCTATGAGAACTGATGTTGCGGGGTGGGAAAAGTAATTCAACCAGACCGTAGAGTAACAAATAAAAGCTCAGATGCCCCACCCTTCAATTCAATGTTAAATAGGTTTAACAATGCAATTAACGACAGAGTATCTCTAATTTAATTATCGGTGCAATATAAAATTATTTCTTCACATCTAGAAAGGAATTTCATCATCCAGATCGCCACTAGTTACTTTTTCGCTACTTTCATTGCCTGAAGAATTCACGCTTGTGCTATTCTCATCACCGTAGCTTGAAGTATCTGATGTGAAATTAGCACCACCTTCACCACGACCATCGAGCATAGTCAAAGTGCTATTGAAACCCTGAAGTATCACCTCTGTAGTATACTTTTCAACACCATCGTTGCCTGTCCATTTACGCGTTTGAAGTGCACCTTCCAAGTAGACCTTAGAGCCTTTTTTGAGAAATTGCTCTGCAATTCCTGACAGACCATCAGAAAAAATAACAACACGATGCCACTCAGTCCTCTCACGTCGTTCGCCTGAGATTTTATCTTTCCAAGTTTCTGAGGTGGCAATAGAAAAATTTACAATCTTCTTGCCATCCTGAGAAAAACGTACTTCAGGGTCCCGCCCTAAATTACCGATTAAAATTACCTTGTTGATACTGCCTGCCATAAAATACTCTCCCAAGATCAATGAATTTTGACGAATCTTCAACTAAACTTTAACACCGTTATCACATTCCCTACTACATAGCTTTTATCCACAAGCTAAGCGAGGTGCCATAAAAAATAAGATGCTTATTATAAATTTTAAGTAGAACACAATATGAACGAAAAATTGAGCTGCTATTTTCACTAATAAGCCCCTTTACGTAGCACAAGAACATCATTAAATCTGTTCTTTTGCCACTAAACAAAACTAAATTAGATAAGCATGGATAAATTATCTGTTCGCGGTGCACGTGAGCACAATCTTCAAAATATTGATGTAGACATCCCACGTGACAAGTTAATTGTCATAACTGGGCTTTCCGGGTCGGGAAAATCCTCTCTTGCTTTCGATACAATTTACGCAGAGGGGCAAAGGCGTTATGTGGAGAGCCTCTCTGCATATGCGCGACAGTTCCTGGAGCTGATGCAAAAGCCAGACGTAGATCATATAGAGGGACTTAGTCCAGCTATTTCCATTGAACAAAAGACTACCTCTCGTAATCCACGCTCAACTGTTGGAACCGTAACAGAGATCTATGACTATATGCGTCTTCTATTTGCACGTGTAGGCATCCCCCACTCACCTACCACAGGCAAACCAATAGTCAGCCAAACAGTAAGTCAGATGGTCGACAAAATAATGGCTATGCAAGAAGGAACACGATTATATTTACTAGCTCCGATAGTTCGCGGCCGAAAGGGAGAGTATAAGCGTGAAATGCTTGACCTTGCCAAGCGCGGTTTCCAGAGAGTCAAAATTGATGGCGAGTTTTTTGATGTAGACGACGCCCCTAAATTAAACAAAAAAGTCAAACACGACATCGAAGTTGTAGTTGATCGAATTGTTGTTCGGCCAGATGCAGAATCTCGCCTTGCTGATAGTCTTGAAACAACACTTGGAATTGCTGACGGGCTTGCTTTTGCCGAAAATGCCGATACTAAAGATCGCACTACATTCTCAGCTAAATTCGCCTGCCCTGTATCAGGTTTCTCTATCGATGAGATCGAACCACGTTTATTTTCTTTTAATAATCCATTCGGGGCTTGCTCTGAATGTGACGGCCTAGGTACAGAAATGTATTTTGACCCTGAACTTATTATCCCAGATGATCGCCTTTCTCTTGCAGAAGGTGCAATAGCTCCGTGGGCTAACTCTACCTCTCATTATTACCAACAAACGCTAGATAGCCTATCAACACATTTTGGGTTCAAATTATCAACCCCAATTAAAAAACTAAGAAGGAACCACATCGAATTAATCCTTTACGGAAGTGAAAACGAAGAAGTGACTATGACATACTACGACGGTCACAAATCCTACGACGTGAGCAAAGCTTTCGAAGGAGTTATTCCCAACATGGAACGACGCTGGCGTGAAACTGACTCATCTTGGGTACGTGATGAACTCAGCCGTTACCAAACTATCACCACCTGTCATTCTTGCAAAGGCCACCGGCTCAAGGCTGAGGCCCTCGCAGTCATGGTCGCAGGATCAAATATTAGTGAAGTTGCTGACTTATCTATTGATGATGCAGCAAATTGGTTTAGAGACCTCAATAAGAAACTGAATAATAAGCAACAGCAAATTGCTGAACGAATTCTTAGAGAAATAAATGAACGTCTTGGTTTCTTGGTCAATGTAGGATTGGAATACTTGACCATGTCCCGAAATTCCAGCACCCTCTCAGGTGGGGAAAGTCAGCGTATCCGTCTAGCCTCACAAATAGGGTCGGGTCTCACAGGTGTCCTTTATGTTCTTGATGAACCCTCTATTGGCCTGCACCAGCGTGATAATCAGCGCCTACTGGACACCCTTAAACATCTTCGAGATATAGGTAACACAGTAATTGTCGTTGAGCATGATGAGGATGCCATAAAAAGCGCAGATTACTTAATTGATATGGGTCCCGGTGCAGGTGCCAATGGGGGTAAGACTATTGCAACTGGCACACCTGAGGAGGTTTTATCCAACCCTGCTAGCCTAACGGGTCAATACATGACAGGGCTCAAAGAAATTCCTGTGCCAAAAAAACGGAGGGTTTCTAAGAAAGGCCAAAAACTCTCCATAGTAGGTGCAAACGCTAATAACCTCGACAACGTAGATGTAGAATTTCCAATAGGCACATTTACCTGTGTAACCGGTGTATCTGGTAGTGGTAAATCAACTCTAGTTATTGAAACTTTGTATCGTGCCCTTTCCCGTCGCCTGCACAAAGCACGAGCTCAAGCCGGCGAACACAAGAAAATCGAGGGAGTTGAATTAATTGATAAAATAATTGACATTGACCAGTCACCTATAGGCCGCACACCACGATCTAACCCAGCTACATACACGGGAGCATTCTCCCCAATTCGTGACTGGTTTGCAGCCTTACCAGAGTCAAAAACACGCGGCTATAAGCCGGGTCGTTTTTCATTCAATGTAAAGGGTGGACGCTGCGAGGCATGTCAAGGTGATGGTGTAATCAAAATAGAAATGCATTTTTTACCCGATGTTTACGTTCAGTGTGATGTGTGTCTTGGAAAACGCTATAATCGTGAAACATTGGAAATTCAATTTAAAGGGAAATCGATCGCCGACGTACTTGATATGACTATTGACGAGGGAGCTGAATTCTTCAAGGCCGTTCCATCCATCCGCGATAAGATGCTAACGCTACAGAAGGTCGGCCTAGGGTACATTCATCTTGGGCAACAAGCGACAACTCTATCAGGCGGAGAGGCTCAGCGGATAAAGCTATCTAAGGAACTATCAAAACGAGCCACAGGCAAGACACTATATATTTTGGATGAACCAACTACTGGTTTACACTTTGCGGACGTAAAAAAGCTATTAGAAGTCTTACACACTCTTGTTGATACCGGCAATACAATAATTGTAATTGAGCACAATCTCGAAGTTATAAAAACCGCTGACTGGATCATTGATATTGGGCCCGGTGGCGGCACTAAAGGTGGCAAAATCGTTGCTACTGGAACACCAGAAACTATCTCCATGGTAAAAGAAAGCTATACTGGACAATACTTGATGCCATTTTTGAACAACACAAGAAAAAAAATGCAGGCTTAAAATTGTACTCACAACAATCAAAACAGTTATAGTCCCCCAATGAGTAATCTTATTACCATAAGCAATTTATCGAAAACTTACGCCGATGGTTATCAGGCTCTAAAAAATATCAATCTTAATATCCGCAAGGGTGAAATTCTTGCTCTTCTTGGGCCCAATGGAGCAGGAAAAACAACTTTAATCAGCATCATTTGCGGTATTGTCACGCCTAGTACAGGTAAAATTGAAGTTAACGGCTTTGATATTATTACAGATTTTCGCAAGACCCGCTCACAAATTGGCCTCGTACCTCAGGAACTTACCACTGATGCATTCGAAAGTGTGTTTAATACCGTCTCTTTTAGCCGTGGATTATTTGGCAAAAAATCCAATCCTGCTCATATTGAAAATATACTTAAAGAATTATCTTTGTGGGAAAAAAAAAGTCAAAAGGTGATGGAGTTATCCGGCGGTATGAAACGTAGGTTACTAATCGCCAAGGCATTATCACACGAGCCAAGTATTTTGTTTCTGGATGAGCCAACAGCTGGAGTAGATGTGAAGCTACGTCAGGACATGTGGAGATTAATTGAAAAACTAAAAAAATCAGGTGTCACTATTATTTTGACTACACACTACATTGAAGAGGCTGAAGAAATTGCCGATCGTGTTGGTGTCATTAATAGAGGCAAAATTGTTGTTGTTGAGGAAAAGTCCGAATTAATGCGAAAGTTAGGGAAAAAACAACTTATACTGGAACTCTTCACAAAGTTGGAATTTGTTCCAAAACAATTGGAACCCTTTAAACTCGAACTTGGAAAAGGTGGCTCTCAAATTATTTATACATATGATACTAAGGCGGAACGCACAGGGATTACAACTTTGCTTCGAGAACTCCGTAATGCAAATATAAAGTTCAAAGACCTCAGCACAACACAAAGCTCACTTGAAGATATTTTTATGGCAATGGTAATAGACAAAAAATGAATTTGTACGCAATTAAAGCTATTTATTTATTTGAGATGTCACGTACAATGAGAACACTATTACAAAGTGTTGTTTCGCCCGTGATATCAACATCTTTGTATTTTGTAGTTTTCGGCTCAGCAATTGGCTCAAGAATTACAGAAGTAGAAGGCATCAGTTACGGCTCATTCATAGTACCCGGACTGATAATGTTATCTTTAATTACACAAAGTCTCGCAAATGCCTCATTTGGAATTTATTTTCCAAAGTTTACGGGTACCATTTATGAAATTTTGTCAGCCCCGGTTTCTTATGTTGAAATAATTATAGGATATGTTGGAGCGTCAGCTACTAAATCAATATTTCTTGGTTTGATTATTTTAGCTACTGCTGGGTTATTTGTTCAAATCCAAGTCTCTCACCCCTACTGGATGATTCTGTTTCTGGTGCTGACTGCCCTTACATTTAGTCTGTTCGGTTTTATCATTGGTATTTGGGCTAATAATTTTGAAAAGCTTCAAATTGTCCCACTTTTAATCGTCACGCCACTAGTTTTTTTAGGAGGAAGTTTTTATTCCATTAATATGCTACCACCACTTTGGCAAAATGTTAATTTATTCAACCCAGTACTTTATCTAATAAGTGGCTTTCGCTGGAGTTTCTATGAAATTTCAGATGTCAGCATTACACTTAGCCTGTCTATGATCTTGGTTTTCTTGGTTCTTTGCCTTGCAACCGTGTGGTGGATTTTTAAAACGGGCTATCAGGTCAAGCAATAACTAGAGTTTAGTATGGTGAACAACAAAAACTTTAAACCTGTTCATGTTATTGGTGGTGGACTTGCAGGGAGCGAAGCTTCTTGGCAGCTAGCTCAGCAAGGCGTTAGTGTCATACTACATGAAATGCGCCCACACCGTAAGACCAATGCACATATTAGCGATAAGCTAGCGGAACTAGTCTGCTCCAACTCTTTTAGATCTGACGATCCTAACTTTAATGCGGTTGGCCTCTTGCACCAAGAAATGCGCCGATTAGGTTCGTTAATCATGAAAGCTGCTGACGCTAACAAAATCCCAGCTGGTGGTGCACTTGCAGTCGACCGTAAAGCATTTTCTGGCGCTGTGCAGTCTGCTATTGAGAATGAACCTTTAATAAAAGTCCTTAGGGAGGAGGTTGAAGGCCCAATCCCAAAAGATTGGGACAAGGTAATTATTGCCAGCGGACCTTTGACCTCAGAGCGACTTGCTAAAACAATATTCGAGCTGACGGGGAATGATGCTCTCTTCTTCTTTGACGCAATTGCACCCATCATTCATAAAGACTCTATTAATTTTGATAAAGCTTGGTATCAATCACGCTATGATAAGGGAGAAGGTTCAGACTACATTAATTGCCCGCTAAATAGTGAACAATACGACTGTTTTATCGATGCTTTGCTTAACGGCAAAAAAACTGAACACAAAGACTGGGAGCAAACTCCATACTTCGAGAGTTGTTTGCCAATCGAAATAATGGCGGAACGAGGAAGACAGACACTTGCCTTTGGCCCTTTAAAACCCGTTGGGCTCACCAATCCAAAAAACCCAACTGTCAAGCCCCATGGCATCATCCAACTACGTCAAGACAACGCTCTCGGTACTTTGTGGAACATGGTCGGATTTCAAACCAAGTTGACTTACAGTGAACAAGTGCGAATTTTTAGAACAATACCTGGTCTAGAAAATGCTGAATTTGCCCGTCTTGGCGGCTTGCATCGTAACACCTTCCTAAACGCTCCCAAGCTGCTTGATAAAACATTAGTCCTCAAGTCAGACCAACGTATTCGTTTTGCAGGCCAAATTACTGGTTGCGAGGGTTATGTGGAAAGTGCCGCAATTGGTTTATTAACAGGGCGCTTTGCGGCAGCCGAACGCTGTGGAAGTTTCCCTTCCTTACCACCAGTAACTTCGTCGATTGGAGCTTTATTAAATCATATTACCAATGGTGCGGATGCAAATCACTACCAACCTATGAATGTTAACTTTGGACTGTTTCCGCCAATAGTTGATTCAAACGCCCCACAGCAAAAAGACAAACGATTAAAGGGCAAGGACCGAAAACAAGCAATGAGCGATCGTGCTCGGCAAGATTTCAACAGCTGGCTTGATGCACAATCTTAGATCCTGTAATACCTGCACGGTTGTGTTCTAGGGCTTTTACCGAGCCTGAAACATCTTGCAGTGCATTTTTTTTAAGCTCATGGACCAATAACCTAGAAGGACATTCACCAGGCATGTCTAAACCAAATGGACTAGCAAATTTGTACCCAAAACGTCTGTAGTAGGCTTCTTCACCAACCAACAATACCAACTTATAGCCCATTTGTGCAGCTTTAACGTGTCCCTGAAAAATCAAGTTCCGGCCAATGCCAAAGCTTCGCAAATCAGGAGCAACTCCAAGAGGCCCCAATAATAAGGCAGGTGTTCTCTTGTGGCCAAGTGATATAGGCCAAAAACGAATGGTACCAACTAGCCTGTGGCCACAGTGTGCTGAGAAAGAAAGACCCCTTACAGGAAGGTTGCCGCTTCTAAAAGCATATGAAGCTTTATTGTGTCTGGTGACTCCAAAAACATCGTCAAGAAGGGATTCTATAGTGGCTTTATCTTTAGAACGTTCTTGTAAAATGATGAACATGGCCCGATTTTCCCCTATCAAACTTACTCTTTATTGTATTGGAGCTATATTGTGAGATACCAAAGCTCTTACAATGTAAAAAAAGGCAAAAAAAATTTTATCAGGTCATGCATTGTAGTTACAGATAATTTTACATTTGACTTGTAGACAAATTAAAAAATATTCATCTACGACAAAGATCTACGGTTGGCTTCGTTAGATGTCAAGGCTTCCCTACCAAGAACTGGATGCTTTGGATCGTTGTATCCTGGTGTTGAGGGGTGTCCGGCAGCAACCAACCCATCAATAAAAGCCTCGTCTTCAGCTGTGAATTTATGTCTTAAGACACCCAAGTAAGTTTTCCATTGACTAAGCGTACGCGGGCCAGCAATTACAGAGCTAACAATACGATTATTGAGTACCCAGTTAACTGCAAAATCAACCGGCGTCATGTTTTTTTTTGCCGCAAATTTTTTTATTTTTTGCGCGATAACAAGTGATTCCATACGCCACTCAGAGTTTAGCATACGCTGGTCTCCACGCCCAGCACGTGAATTTTTGTCAGGTTTTACATTAGGGTCATATTTCCCAGTTAATACGCCACGTGCAAGTGGACTAAAAGGAACAACACCAATACCAAATGCTTTGCAAGCAGGAAGAATGTCCACTTCTGGCATACGGTTCATAGCGTTGTAATACGGTTGGCAGACAGTAGGCCTTGGCAAAGACAGAACATCACAAAGTCCGGCCATTTGAGCAATACGCCAACCTTTTAAATTTGACACTCCCCAGTGACAGATTTTTCCCGCCTGTATCAAATCGGCCATGGCACGCACAGGTTCCTCCGCAGGTGTTTCAGGATCATCTGCATGCAGGTAATAAAGATCTATGTGATCCACCCCAAGACGTTTCAAGCTGTCATCGCAGGCCTTCATAATTCGTTTACGGCTTATTCCACGTTGAAGGATACCTTCACCCATTGGATTACCAACTTTTGTTGCAAGCACCCAGTCATGTCTGTCTCGACGAATTGCCTTTCCAGTAATACGCTCTGAATCACCCATAGAATACATATCGGCAGTATCAATAAAATTAACCCCAGCATCTCGAGCAGATGATACAATCTTAGACGACGTAGCTGGACTTGTTTGGTCACCGAACATCATTGTGCCAAGGCAGATCTTTGAGACATTTAAACCACTACTACCTAGTCTGGTATACTCCATTTCAATTCCCTATTAATAACCCTTTATCTTTATCAAGTTTGATTTGGTATTGTTTATGTTAAAATTTAAAATAACTTAGGATTGCCGATAATTCCATGAATCTTTTTTTTTCAATAATAATACATTTGGTACGGACACTTCTGGCTATTATAGTCCTGTGTTTAGCTCCTTATGGGGGAGCATTAAGCCAAGAGTTATCCCCTGCAACAAAAAAACTATTCGAAGCAATCGACAAAGGGGATTTGGGCCAGGTTAAATCCAGCATTGCCAATGGAGCTAATTACAGAGCAGTAAACTATTTGGGTATAACACCTGTTGATCTTGCCGTTGATAAAGGCCACGTGAAGATCATGCATTACTTACTTCATGTTGTTGAATCTCATAGGTTAAAGACAGAGCTACCTCTGCCCACAACATCAAAATTCAATACTCCAAAAAACCCAAAAACAGAATTGGCAGAACCTTTCCCTTCTTTCAATAACAAACTTAGCACCGTGGTTGAGGTTTACTCGCCCCCTCCTGATGCTGGTCCATGGTCTGCTACAGTCGTTACTGCGGAACCGCCATCAAACATGCAGAAAGCTGAGGAAACTGATATTCGTGAAAAAAATAAATCAGCTTTAAAGAAAATTGCTCGCAGTTTTCCGCTTCGTAATCCGATACCGGCATTGACTAACAAATCAACAGAGAAGCTTAAATTTATAGATAGTAAAAATACTGTAAAAAAAGAAATTAAAAAAGGTACTAGCCTGCGTGAGAAAGATCTGCCAGCTAAATCTTTAACCAAAAGCCTCTCGAAAAAGTCTTTTGAACGACTTGTAAGAAACAAGCCAAAAAGCGTTATTTACAAAATTGGTCGAGCAACCGTTTTGAACAAAGCTCCTCTCTCTATGGCCTCAACCGATACCTTTTATCAATCGTGCATAATCAAGAAATCAGGGACTCTAATTTTTTGCATAGAAAATCTGAATTGGCCGGATAAGATCCGAACCTTTTTTTCAACAGATAGTAACCTGCCAAAAAATACGCACACCATTGTAAGATACGATAGAGGTGCCGCAACTTATTTCCATACCTTATTTCCGTCCAAATCATACAACCAGATCATCAATTTTTTTACGCAGCGTTATGGAACCCCAACAAAAACACTCGAACGTTCGATTGCCCCACTAGCTAAAAAACGACGAGTCAACCCCACAGTAATGTGGCAAAGTATTTCGCCCGCAACCAAATTACTGACCACACTTGAAGTTCGCATGTATGACGATAATCGAGGGGGTTTTCCAGATACTAAGCGAGGAGCGATATATTTGTATAACGAAAAGTCGCAAACTGTATTTCCACATGTATCTTTGGTCGAACTGATGCTCTTAAGAGCCAAAAGTAAGCTCTAATACCGCTTCCGAAGAGCTTTCCAGTAAAAGCTTAACAATCTGCCAACCCCTGGCCCCCTCAAATTAAAGACTTCAGGATCATAGCCACAGCGGATCAACTTTCGCAAATTATACTCAACCAGAGTAATTGGTAACATTACAGGCAATAAAGAATAGGGGACATGTTGCCGGACACTTCTTGCTTCATAAATACAACGCTCTGCTGCCTTTGCAACTGCAACTATGCCAGCGTCAGAGTTCATATTAGACGGTAAATAGCTGCGCCCCTGCGACTCATGAAATGGAATGGCACGAAGCAAGCCAACAAGAGCCCAAGCGGTTCCGGCATTACTGGCTGCATTTCGAACTTTCTTGTTTGGTTTATCAACGAGAACCTCAGCCATCAACTCATGCAAGGCACCTGATGTTCCTCTAGCGTAAATCTCAAGATCGTCAAGCGTGGCCGGACGACTTCTTTTTAAATCAAAACTACGATTTACCAAAAAATGATCGAACAGACACTTAGAAAGACCACAAGTTTGTATTGCCGCAGACAAACCTAGTGCAACCGGATGCTCAGGCTTTTCTCCCTTGTAGATGGAAATTATGCTATCAGTCCACCATTGTATGCGAATTTCACCAAGCAGAGGTTCACTAACTAGTTCAGGAATAATAGAAATTTCGTGATTAAACGCCAGTATGGCCAACAAAAGCTCACGTTTCTCGATAGGAGCCAACGAAATGCACATCATGCGATCTCGGTCATACTTGTAAACCAATTCACTACAAACTGATACCCATTGGTTTTTGTTCATGTGCAAATTCCAGTTCATGCTTGTCCATGACATGACACACAAAACACCGATTTCAAATACATAAATAAACTAAAGTTTTTGTAAGAAAAGAAAATCGTTTGTTACAAAAAATATAAAGTAAAAACACATAACATAATGATAATGATTATCACTATCATTGAATATATAAATTCATTAATTGAAACTATTGGAATTAATTTGCGTCATCTTGTAAAGTAGGAATAGAATCAGAACAAACTTCAGTAAACTCGAAATTTTTAAAGGGGAAAATTTTAATGTCTGCCATTCTTACTGATCTAAAAAAAACAGTAATTGCTGGTCTCGTTTTAACTATTATCATGATTGCCGCAGTTGGCAGTATTACGGGTGATAGTTTTGTCGTTGATCATGTGTATACCGCCTTCTTAATTCGTTGGATACACGTCCTTTCTGGCGTTATGTGGATCGGCCTACTCTATTACTTTAACTTTGTACAAATCCCTAATATGCCTAACATACCTGATGACCAGAAACCTGCCATTGGAAAGGTAATAGCACCAGCTGCACTCTTTTGGTTTCGTTGGGGAGCAATGGTAACAATTATTTCTGGGTTAATTCTGTCCCATTTGAACGGTTATTTGGTTGAAGCTCTTACACTAGGTGCTTCTGAGAATTTTGCCAATGCCAAAAATGTCGCTATTGGAATTGGCATGTGGTTAGGCATTATCATGTTTATCAACGTTTGGTTTGTAATATGGCCAAATCAGAAAAAAGCTCTCGGCATTGTCGATGCCTCTGCCGAACAAAAAGCAGCATCAGCGCGTACAGCAATGCTTTTTTCCCGCACTAACACATTGCTCTCCGTGCCTATGCTTTATGCCATGGTTTCGGCTCAGAACATCTATTGAGGCAAGTGCTCTCTTTTTAGGAAAAGTGGGGCCTTTTGGTCCCACTTTTTTTTACAGAATAGTTTATAGTTAATTTTATGACCAAACTTTCAGAAAAATATGATTTAATGGTGCCACGTTACACTAGTTATCCAACAGCGCCACATTTTAGAAATGGTATCAAAGGCGATATTTACCGACAGTGGCTCAAGGAGCTTAATCCCACTACTCCTCTCTCACTTTATTTTCATATTCCATTTTGTGATGAAATGTGTTCGTTCTGTGGATGCTATACCAAGGTAGTCAAACGCTATGATCCAGTAGCTGATTATTTGGAAGTTCTCCTAAGTGAGATTGATCTTGTTGCACAAGCTTTGCCATCTCGTTTTAAAGCAAGCAACCTCCATTGGGGTGGTGGCAGTCCAACAATGTTGAAAGGATCAGACTGGAAACGAATCATCGAACGCCTGTTTAAACGATTTGATATCACAGATAACGCCACAATTGCTGTTGAGTTAGATCCACGAACTGCATCAATTGAATATGTGAAGGCACTTAGCGATGCAGGAGTAAATCGTGCAAGTATTGGTGTGCAAAGCTTTGATGCGGACATACAAAAGGCAATCAATCGTATACAGCCATACGAAATGACCGCAAAAGTCATTGGTTGGTTACGCGAGCATGGTATCGACCAAATCAATATGGATTTAATGTATGGGCTACCCAACCAGACCACAGAGATGATTGAACGTGAGGCAGAACTGGCTATTGGCCTTCAACCAGCTCGAGTTGCTCTATTTGGTTATGCCCATGTTCCTTGGATGAAACCACACCAGAAACTTATAGATGAGAGCGCCCTACCGAATGCAGACGAGCGCTGGCAACAATTTGAAGCATCTTCTTCCAAATTTATTGAAGCCGGCTATGAACCAATAGGGTTAGATCACTTCTCCTTGCCCGATGACGATATGAGCGAAGCGCTCAATGAAGGAACTTTACATCGTAATTTCCAGGGATATACAGCTGATAGTGCGCCAACATTGATCGGTTTTGGCGCATCAGCTATAGGTCAAATGCATCAGGGCTATATGCAAAATGTATCTCCCTTAAAACAGTATAGTGAGAGAATAACTGCGGGGAATTTTGCCATAGAACGGGGTATCGAATTGAGCCAAGATGACCGTCTAAGGGGGTATGTGATAGAACGCATTATGTGTGACCTTAGTGTTGATTTGAATTTTGTATGTAGAAAATTTGATGTACCAAATACGACCTTCATTTCTGAAATAGAAAAGCTGAAACCTTTATCTGAGGATAGAATCATCAATCTTTCTGACAATATTATTACAGTAACAGAAATTGGAAGACCATTTGTGCGGCTGGTAGCCGCAGCGTTTGACGCCTACTTAGATAACGGCAAGGGACGTCATTCCCGTGCTGTCTAGGACAGCCAATAGGAAAACTCCATTTCAATTTTTTATATAAATGAGTATTGCTAAGTTCAAATTTACATATTTAAGCCCGCTCAAAAACACCGACTATTTCCACGTGGCTAGCAAAACGAAATTGATCAACTGGGACTACCTTTTCCAATCGATAGCCACCATCAATCAATATTGATGAATCACGAGCAAAAGTTGCTGCATTACATGAAATTGCAACGACACGAGGTACCTCTGAGGTTGCTAATTCTCTTGCTTGGGATATCGATCCAGAACGAGGCGGATCAAAGACAACAGCATCAAAATTATCCAACTCACTTTTTTGCAATGGATTTTCTTTTAAATCCCTAATATTTGCCATAACTGGTTTTTGTCCCTGAATTTTTTTTGCTGCGGTTCTCAGAGCTAAAATCGATAAAGCGTCGTTATCAAACGATGTAACAGAGCTATACGCAGCCATGCGCAATGAGAAAGGCCCAAGCCCACAATAAAGATCTGCAATCTGTTTTGATCCACTTACCCAATCTAAAACTATATTAGATAAAATTTCCTCACCTGCAAATGTTGCTTGCAGAAAGCTACGTAGTGGCAATAGCACCTTACCTGGCCCAAAGGTCAATATTGGTGCCCGACGTTCCAAAATTACATCATTACCTACAGAGAGACGTGCTAGGTCATAACTATTTGCGCAATCAGATAAGTTTATCCGGGTATGAAGGTCTAACTCTCTCTTTCCAACAACATGACAGTCCAAACCAGTATCGCATAAAGTCAATTGAATGTTTAAAGTCCTATCAGTGTCCAATAAACATCGAGCTATATCACGAGCAATTTCTGTTGCTTTTACAAGTTCAGGTACCAGAATTGGACAACTGTTGATTTCCACTAAGTTGTGGCTGCGAGCCTGCATGAAGCCAACTCTAAATTGGCCGTTATCTCTAACTACATGCAAAAGTACACGTCTTCTGCCTGATCCGTGGCCATCAATTAGGTGCTTTACAGGGGCCTTTATTTGTCGGTTCGAAAGCGCATTTACTATGACCTGTCTCTTCCATTGGCAGTACATCTCAAACTTTAAATGCTGAGCAACGCACCCTCCACATTTTCCGTAATACTTACACAGAGGATCAATGCGGTTAGGGGAAGCACTCAAGACCTCCAAAAGTCTTGCTCTTGATCCCATTACCCTTGCAGTTACACTCTCACCAGCCAGGGTGAAGGGTACATATATTCGCTTTCCCTCTAAGTTGGCTATGCCATCTCCATGCCAACCTAGTTCGTCTATTTGTAGACAATTCTCTTGATGCCTTATCTTATGAATTCTCTCCTTTTGTTTACTATTCATAATTTTAAATATTAAGGCGCCTCTTGATTTCATTAGAGATTTGCTTTGCAGCATTTAGTGGCGGATGTTCCCATTGATCAAAAGAGGTGCCACCCTCAGCATTTAAGAATTTTGCATACCCACCCTCAACTAGTTGTTCATGTAATATGCCATGTTTTCGGGTAGTCAGTTCTTTTGGCGCGTAAATCCATACAGGGCCAGTTGTTGCTACTGCTTCTGAACACATCGAAACAGAATCTCCGGTAACTATTACGCCTTCTGCTGCGGCCAAAAAACCTAAGTATGGGTTTTCTCCTTCATCTCCCCATTTAAATATCATTGCCGGTGCCTTAATTTTGTCAATTAAAGCGTCTACACTATCATTAGAACGTCGTGATGTAGTCACCATTAGCGATCCACCTACGTCCTCAGCCATTTTAGAAGCAGCTGCTCCCAGCTCGCTCGCCATCTGCTTAGTAAAAATCCGTCGCTTCGTAGAGCCACCTACAATTAGAGCAATGCGTGGATTTGGCAAATGATCTAATCGTCCCAGCCAATTTTGACGAGCAGTTCTTAGACGATCCTGAGTTATGCGGTGCGGCGCTCCTGTAATATGAAAAATATTTTCCCTACTCTGAATCTCATCGTGGCGAGGTGTGCATACTAAATCAAATTCATCAAGACCAGTATTACCGGGATACATAATCTGAACTAGATATGTATTGCCGTTATTCAATGTTTTAATGTGTCTTGCCACCGGTGAACAACGCCTGCCTGCTGCAATAATCAAATCAGGCCAAGGTTCAATCAAATTTACACGCGAACTTGCTGTAAGGCCGCTAAATGTCTCTCCCATTATAAAGTTTGGTAAAGCCGCAGCAGGTGTATATTTAAGGTCTCGAATTTCATATTTTAAGCCTAAAGCCTCACTCACCCCAAGACATTGGCTCTGGTTTCCTGCTCGATCATCAATCAAATTCCAGATTGAAAGTTTATTTTTAGTTGTCACTTAAAATTACTTTCTAGTGGAAATATTGACATATTTTTCTCTGGTATCATTTGTGTAGGATTTGATTTGAACATTAAAAACCATATTCGTTCATGCATTCAATACAAATCCTCAAGTTGACCAGTATTTCTCTAAGTACTTCAACATCACTTTGAAAGTTTCACGTTTTATTGTCGTTTCTCACCTTTTACAACCTTCCAGTAACCTTTAGAGAAAGATTAAATTATTTTATAATTACTTGTTAAAACATCTTATCCACCGATGATCAAATAATTACTATAGAAGAGTAATAAAGCTTACTTCCAAACAACCACAACAAATGATAAACTGAAAGTTATAGGGGTTTGGAGTAAAATTAACTCCATCGAGAACAAAGTTCACAGAAATCCTTGAGAAAAGTATCAAGAGTCTCTAAACAGAAAATGGTTTTTAATTGCTTCAAAACTGGTGCCAAATGTCAGAGACCACACACCGACAACGAGAAAATGCCTTTGGCCTTAGAGCCGCTAAATTGCTGCTAGAAATCAAGGCAGTAAATTTTCGCCTTGATGACCCTTTTATACTCACTTCAGGCTGGGCTAGCCCAGTTTACATTGATTGCCGTAAACTTATTTCTTATCCAAAAGAACGCCAAAAGATGATGGATTTAGCAGTCCAATTGCTTGATGACAAAATTGATTTTAACAAAGTTGATACTGTAGCCGGAGGAGAAACCGCAGGGATCCCTTACGCTGCCTGGATTACTCAGTCGACAAATAAACCTATGCTTTATGTTCGAAAAAAGCCAAAAGGCTTTGGCCGTAATGCACAAATTGAGGGTAGCTTGAAAGAAGGCTCTAATGTGTTACTGGTTGAAGATCTTGCTACAGATGGTGCATCAAAAATTTCATTTGTTAATGCACTTCGCAAAGCCGGAGCGGTGGTCAACGATGCCTTCGTTGTTTTCTTTTACGGCATATTTTCTGGCACACTAGAAACTCTTGAAAAAGAAGGTATCACCCTTCATTATTTGGCTACATGGCATGATATATTGCAAGTTGCAATGGAAGGTGAGTACTTTCCTAATTCTTCAATTGAGGGTGTTAAGAATTTTCTAGATAACCCCATTACATGGTCTAAGAAAAACGGTGGTAAAGGTTAAATTCACACGTTCTAATTCTTACAACCATAAACTTCTGTTTAATCAACCTTGATAGTATTCTCCTAGAATTTTTAGGGTCATTGTTATCAGCACAATCTAATATTTAGAACTGAGTTAGATAATAAATTTTTTCCATTCTTTGGGCATGTTAAAAATACCAAAAAGCTTTAATTTAAAGGTCAGAGACTATGGCAGTCTTCATCACGGATGATTATCATAATAATTGTTGCACACTAATTTGTTAACTAGCTCATCCGACAAATGCTATTAATCATAATTTTTATTTTGTATCCAAATAAATGACAATTTGACGATAGTAAAACTAAAATTGAGGAAGTTGGTTGAGATTGTGATCTAACTTAAGTTTGTAAACGTACTAAATGCATAATACCCCTGGCACGATTTTTTTAAACCGTGCCCCTCCAAAGGCCCTCCCCGTTCCCCCCGGGCAGGGTCTTTTCTTTACAATATCAAACTTTCTATCAAAATTAACATCTTGAAATGAGGATTCTGAAGTTCTAATCATTTAAATCAAGGTAGATTGTATCAACGTATCACTATAAGATTTCACCATATAGTACAATCCAAAAGAAATCGTTCTGCTAGAAGGCAATATTTTGCACTTGCCACTTTTATATCAAATTAAAATTTCAATACGCCTAGGATTAAATACTTACTCACAACGGAGACAGATACTATGCGGTACGTTTTATAATATGGTAACCAAACTCTGTTTCAACAATGTCACTAATTTCACCAATATCAAGGCCAAAGGCAACATCTTCAAAAATTTTTACCATTTGACCACGGCCAAAAGTACCCAGACTGCCACCTTTACTCCCTGACGGGCAATCAGAAACCTCTCCTGCAAGCTCTGCAAAATCAGCACCATCCAAAATTTTTGTTTTTACATCCTCAATCATATCCTGAGCCTCTTCTTTTGAACGAGTTTCGGAGGATCGTTCAGACTCTTGATGCATAATAAGAATGTGTGATGCTGTGACCTCTTCAGACATGGCAAACTCCAAATAAGCTAAAAATTAAAGGATCTTCTTATAATATTTATGCAAGTTAATAAATAAGAAAGGTTCTTTTGCAATTATCAAAATTGAACAATTGGTAAAAGGATCAAATTGCTATGAACAAAGTCAATGTAAAAATACCACCTCCTAGAGAGGAAGCTCTTGCATACAATTTATGGCAGTTGGAAAATGAACGTATAGATCGCCAAAATCGTGAGATATTGCGTGCGAGGAGATTTTTGAGTGCTTTACCATCAGATTGGTGCAAGCGGCCCTTAATGTGGGCCTGCGCATTCTCATTTTTATTCATGACCCACGATGCATTTGCTGCTTTAATTGTCGAACTCATTGTAAAGGCCGGCAACTAAACAAAAATACGCATTAGGTTACAACTTGGGTTATCATGTTGTACCTTTCTTTGCAAAAGTCAAAAAAACACAATAAAAAGCTCTATATTTTAACTTTAATACATTGGTGTACTAAAGTATAATAAGCATGTTCTCAGTTACTTATAATCAGACTATCGCAATCAGTTTTTGTAAACTCTCCTCAATTTTATCTATTGTCTTCTGATTCAGGATCTCATTAATAATTAACTCGTTTACACTATTTTAAAAATTTAATTAAGGACCTTGTTCAGGAAAATCTGGATCCCTCTAACAAAGAAATTCAATTTAACTTCAGTGATTGTTCATTTAAATAGCGAGCAGCTACCAGGGGAAAACTGTTTATTAAGTATGATTTTCAACTTCCAAGATTGAGAACAAGCCTAGGAGCTTATTGATGGATTATGAGAATTTCTTTTTAGAAAACATCGACGACCTCAAATCAGAGGGTCGGTACAGGATTTTCGCTGATCTGGAACGCACAGCAGGAGCTTTTCCAAAAGCCATAAACCACCGACCTGACGGTACTACCCACGAAATTACTGTTTGGTGCTCTAACGACTACATGGGTATGGGACAAAACCCTATGACCTTGGCCGCCATGCACGAGGCTATTGACAGATGTGGCGCTGGTGCAGGTGGAACCAGAAACATCTCTGGGACCAACCATTACCATATTTTGCTTGAAAAAGAACTGGCTGATCTGCATGAGAAAGAAGGAGCACTATTATTTGGTTCTGGTTGGATAGCAAACATGACCACTTTGAGCACCTTAGGTGCAATGATTCCTGATTGTGTAATCGTTTCAGATGCTCATAACCACAATTCCATGATTGAGGGAATACGTCACTCTCGAGCTGAAAAAAAGATTTTCAAACACAATGATGTCGAAGATTTAGATAAATTTTTAAGCCAATATGGACTAACTACTCCGAAATTGGTTGCCTTTGAGTCTGTTTATTCAATGGATGGAGATATTGCACCAATCGGAGAAATTTGTGACGTCGCTGATAAGCATAACGCAATGACTTTCCTTGACGAGGTGCACGCAGTAGGCATGTATGGAAAACGTGGTGGTGGTGTTGCCGAGCGTGAAGGACTAATGGATAGGATTACCATCATACAGGGAACGCTAGCCAAGGCTTTTGGTGTTGTTGGGGGCTACATCACTGGCTCTGCTGCCATGTGTGATTTTGTTAGATCTTATGGTTCTGGCTTCATTTTTTCTTCCTCAATGCCGCCAGCAGTAGCTGCAGCTGCAATTGCCTCGATAAAACATCTTAAAGAACACCAAGAATTACGTGATCTGCATCAAGAACGTGCAGCTACACTCAAGCAACGTCTGTATGAAATTGGGCTACCAGTCATGCCCTCAGTCAGTCATATTGTTCCTGTTCTCGTAGGCGATGCAACTCTCTGCAAGAAAGCTAGTGATGATCTGTTATTCAAGCACGGCATTTACGTCCAGCCCATCAACTACCCGACAGTAAAACGAGGCACAGAACGACTGCGTTTTACACCAACCCCATTACATACGAATGAGGATATGGACCATTTAGTTAACTCTATCCGTGAGGTATGGAGTCGCTTGGGACTTAAGCAAGCAGCTTGAAAGCCATCATGAGCCATAGATGAGTAAATATAGTTATACTTGTCGCGGAGTGTTAGCTCAAACAAGCAAGGAAGATCAACAATGTTTGCCGACAATACATTAACACCCAAAGAAGCTGTTCGACTTTGTGCTCTGGGCACTCTTGCATTGGGTGAAACACGGTACGGAACACTAGCTAATTCTATTCGCCATTTCATTAGCCATATTACTGGGCCTTCACTTGATGTCTTGGGTATATCAATTGAACTATTAAAATACGAGGGTCTAATTGAAGTAGCTCACAAAGGCGCAACTGTGGAAGATGCAGAACTTGTAATTACCGAAAGTGGGCGGCTAGAACTAAAGACATTACTCACAGCCAACGTGCGTCCTGCAGCAACAGAAATAAGAAAATTAGTAGTAGCTTTAAAATTTCGCTTTTTACACCTTCTTGACAAAAATGAACAATCAATACAGGCAGAACTTCTAATTGAAATGACCGAGAATGAATTAGCCCGCTTAATTGACCTAAACCAGTATCATGCAAATGAGGAAGGGTACCTAGTTGGCTGGCTTAATCATGACATTAGCCTACTTGAAGAAAAGCTAAGATGGCTTGAGAACTTTAAAAAATGCCTTGTATAAAATTTATATAAAAATCTAGTTTAAACTAAATAATCTGAACTTTATCTTTTTTTAACTATGGAATCATTTCAAGGTGGGTTTGTTTAGAGTAAGCCAAGGGTTTTCAACTCTAATTGCATTTCTAATGGCAACTCTTCATCAGTACTAAAAGAGTTTTCAATTTGGGCTAAGTCTTGAGGGGTTTCTTCATCTTTGAAATATCGCCATCCTTGAAAAGCTTTAAATTCCATCAACTCCGTCTTGACAAGTTTTTTGTCTAGGGAAAGGAAGCACGAGCGACCACCTTCAGAGTCAATACCCTTTTCAATACTAATTATCCGTTGGCGAACCCTAATAAATTTTTTGATGACCCAATAAATTGATCCACCATTAAGTATCTCCGTGGATCTGACGGGTGTATTACGGGTAGTATAAACTAAAACACCTTCCTGTTCTATGCGAGTTTTTTGTTTTTGCTTAAGATGCTCAACATTTCTAATACCAACTGCTAACTTAACTATATTTAACGCCATTTACTTTGCCCAAAAAAACTATTATCCAATTAGTACATCAAACCTGAATAATGTACAAAGTACGATCAAGTGATCTAAAAAAAATCAAAAAACATAATTCCAATAAATTCACCAGTTTATTTCTGAACCATCAAAGTTATAAAAACGGCCAGAATTTTCAAGATTCAATCTCTCAATCACCTTGCGTAAACCACTTACGCTTTCAAATACATCGATCAATCCGCTAGGGCCACCCATGTCTGTTCTGACCCAACCAGGATGAAGAATAGCAACTGAAATCCCGTTTGATGCCAAATCAATTGACAGGCTTTTCATTACCGCATTAAGAGCCGCTTTTGTGGAACGATAAACATAGCTACCACCTGAGTTATTGTCATCAATAGAACCCATCTTTGAGGACATGATTGCAATCTTTTTTAATTCGCTATTAGCAACGTGAATACTAAAGCTCTCACACACTTTCAAGGGCGCCATAACATTAATACGCATGACACTTTCCCAAGTATCATACTCAATATTACCTAACCTTGATGGGCGTGGGCCATAAATTCCAGCGTTATTAAGTAGCAAATCAATTGCTTCTTTTCGTAGACTGTTTGCCAGAGCAAGGATTTGCTCTTGATTGCCTATATCTAGTGCACGGATTTCTACCTCACCCCGAATTCTGGTTAACTCCATCGCAGTTTCAGGGACACGGCATGTAGCAATAACCCGCCACCCATCATCTGCATATTGACGCGCATACTCCAGACCCAAGCCCCGGTTTGCTCCCGTAATCAGTACTGTTGGCATTATTTTAGCTATCCTTTCACTGGCTCTCTTTTTTATCTGTAATGGTCAAGTTCAATTACTTAATAAAGTTAAAATAACATATGACACTAACTCAGCCATTGAAAACTATTTAAATACTTGATACTATGTTCTTGTTATGTTCTTTTTTAATAAGTTAAATAAGCGGGTTCACCCACCTCTTTATGTTAGTACTGTAGCCGCTGGATTCCCCTCTCCCGCTGATGATTATATGGAGGGAGCCCTAGATCTGAACGAGTACCTAATTGCTCACCCAGCCGCAACTTTCATGGTTCGCGTGGAGGGAGCATCTATGACTGGAGCTGGAATCCTTTCTGGCGATGTGTTGATTGTAGATCGCTCTGTAGAAAGTCGCTCGGGACACATCGTTGTTGCCATTGTCAATGGCGAATTGACAGTTAAGCGTCTGATTAAGGAAGATAATGTCTGGGTACTTAAGGCCGAACATCCAGACTATCCACCGACTAAAATGAGCTCCAATTCAGAATGTAGTATCTGGGGTGTAGTTACTGGCTCCGTGCGACGCTTTGTATCTTAAACTCCATGAAACAGATCTTTGCGCTAGTTGACTGTAACAATTTTTTTGTTTCTTGCGAACGTGTATTTAATCCACGCTTGGAAGGTTGCCCGGTTGTTGTACTCTCTAATAATGATGGCTGTATTATTGCGCGCTCCAATGAGGCCAAGGCTCTTAGTATTCCTATGGGCATGCCTTTATTTGAAGCAAATAAACTTATACGCCACTATGGCATTCATGTCTATTCATCGAACTATCAACTATACGGCGATATGTCAGAACGAGTCATGAGTGCACTTGGTACTTTCACTCCACACATAGAAATTTATTCCATCGATGAAGCGTTCTTAGGATTAGCTGGGTTTGAACATCGTAATTTAAGAGATTATGGCTACGACATTAAAAAAACCATCAAACAATGGACTGGAATTCCAGTTTCTGTCGGAATCGCCGAGACTAAAACGCTAGCTAAAATCGCCGGTCACATAGCTAAAAAATCCGATGTAACAAACGGTTCATTCATCATTACTGACGAAGCGACTCGACGTGACGCACTAGCCGAAATTAAGGTTCGTGACATCTGGGGTATAGGTAGCCGCTGGGCCCAAATGCTAAATAACCAGGAAATTGAAACAGCCCTAGATTTCCATGATTTATCCGAACGTTGGGTACGCAAGCGCATGGGCGTTACCGGTGCACGTACGCTACTTGAATTACGAGGGCAACCTTGCTTAAATTTAGAAAGTTATCCCCCCGATAAGAAAACTATCCGGGTCTCACGCTCTTTTGCCAAGCCAATCACCACCCGCCGAGTTTTACGTGAAAGTGTTGCCGCATTTGCAGCAAGGGCAGCAGAAAAAATGCGTCGGGACGGTCTAGTTTGCTCTATCGTCAATGTTTTCGCTATGACGAGCCACTTTAACCCACAGAATTATTATAGGGGTAGTGCATCACACTCCCCACCCGCCCCTTCGAACCATACTGCCGAAATCACACAAGCAGCCATGATCGCATTTGAAAGTGTCTGGAAACCAGGACTTCAATTTAAAAGTGCCGGGGTTATGATGCTTGGACTTGTTCAAGTTGAAAACATGCAAAACCAGTTATTTTCCCCACCAAATAAATTGGCCAATGAACGCAAAGAGCACTTAATGATAGCCTTTGATAAGATTAATGCCAATATTGGTAATAACACAATTCGTATGGCCTCAGTCGGTGTTAACAATACTGCGGTCTATACATTACAGAATTACCGATCCCCTCGCTACACAACATGCTGGTCAGAACTCCCTATTGTCCAAGCTTAAAAAGTAGCTAACTAGCAGGAAGAGGTGTGTTGTAACATAAGAATAGTTTGCTCAAATATACAAGCAATTGCACTATATATACGTACGGTTATAAAATTTACAAAATTTATATAGAAAGAAATTTTCACTCCAAAACATGTAATCTGAAAAAACACAACTAAACTGAAGCTTTGAGTATAGTTTTATAATATTTTTCCCTTATACAACAATAATGGTAAAAGAACATGATCTATAGGTTGTCAACCGGAGGCATCACTAGCTCAACTTCTAGAACCTCTCCCATCTTTCCCTTTAGTAATGGACTAAGTGTTATCTTGTTAAAAAACCACAAATTTGTTTCATTACCGTCTTCAGCAAATGACGCAATATCTTTATTAACAGTCAGCTAGTAATGTCCTATTATTGTGCCTTCTTTAAGAACCAGCTAAATAAGCGCTATCACGGAAAGACACAATGCTGCTTTGGAAAACAATGCATGACGATTAATCATTTCACATACCTTTGGGCAACGTCATAGATGTAGTTAGAAGGCTTGATGCTATTAAAATGACTATAGCAAGGGCAATTTCAAATTGAACAGATCTTTGAAATCGCCTGACCGTTTGCAAGGGGTTTGTTTCTATTGATGGTACTAGCTTAAATTTATTGAGCGCCGCCAATGACAATAAGCCACCTACCAATACAATCTTTATTAAAAGTACATTACCGTATTGCGTCGTAAAAAGGAGGGAAACTTCCTCTAAAAGCAGGTATGCATAGCCCAATCCTGAACTGAGAAGCAGCCCAACATAACCTATGGCAATAATGCCAAAGCGATGCGCCACCCGTTCAATATTGCGTGTATCAGATTGTAAACATATCCAACGAAATGGAAGGAGCGCTCCAAGCCAGAAGGTTATACCAAACAAGTGCAATATCAAGAGTGATTGTGTGAGAATACCGTCTAGTTGGGAGTGTCCAGACATGGTAAATGAAATTAATATTGCGATGGAGCCAATCATTAACACAAATCTTCTGGCATTTTCTCTTTGACTCTGCGCTATCAACATAAGGGCAAAGCCTGCAAAGGCTGTTAAGTAGCCAACACCAGACTTAGATTCTATGGCAAGCTTCAACAGTAAAAAGTCAATTATACTTGCAAGGTCACCTCCTAGATTTCCAGCCACCGATAAAATCATTAACAGAGATATGACTGCTCCTATTAAAGTGCCTCTATGAGTAAGATAATCGCAATAAGCTTGCTGGTCCGCATTGAGTTCCCTACCCAAGTGCAGGCTGAACAAGAAGCTTCCCACGCTCCCAAAGCTGGAAAAATATAAAAGCACTTTAAGGATAGGGTTAAAAAAAATCCAGACATCCATCTTAGCTACCTTTAATGTTGAACGTCAGAACTCCTTTTATCACATGACCATCCTTACCCAATGCACGCCAAGCAAGCGAGTAAAAGCCCTTCTCTAGGGATGGCAGGGGTATAACTTGTCGCTTGTTAGTAGTCATTTGTGTGCTTGCACTAAGCGGGACCGACTGACCTTCAACACCAATAAATCCACCTAACAACCTTTTACCTTTTTTGTCTGATGACTTCGTTAAATCAACCTTGATGAGCCTAGTTGGTGTTCTAAACTCCATGACAATTTCGGTAGGTGGCACAGTTAATATCTCGCCACTCTGTGGATAGGATGAAGTTAGAAGAGAGTGAGCATTGGCTGAGATTGGTAATCCTAACAAGATAACCAGTAAAAAAATTTTACACATTGCAAAAACCTCTCTAATGCACGTTTGAACAAGAGCTTATCTTTCCATGTTACCGTTGTGTGCGGCCGGACTATATACTCTTTATTTAAAATAATGCGGCTAAGATTCTCGCATCAGTTAACAAATCTTCAAAAGCTGGCATGTTGTTGGGGTATGACTTACCAATCATTTTTCAATACCATATTTGACCTTTATTCTTCCTAGTTATAAACTCTCCCCTGACAGGAGATGCAAGAGAAAAAATGAATATAGGCAAGGCCGCAAACCTATCTGACTTAACAGTAAAAACTGTCAGATATTATAGTGATATAGGTTTGATTAAACCCCAAATTGATACAAATACTGGCTACCGAAATTTCTCAGAGTTCGACTTGGCCAAATTGCAGTTTCTTGCCAAAGCACGAAAATTTGATTTCAGCCTAAATGATTGCAGGGAGTTGCTTGCGCTCTACGAAAACACAGAACGTTCAAGCAAAGAAGTTAAGGCGCTAACACTAGAAAAGATTGCGAAAATAGATACTAAATTGTCAGAACTTCAGATGTTGAAAGATCAGCTAAGTACCTTAGCTACTGCTTGCCATGGTGATGATAGGCCTAACTGTCCTATTCTAGATGCACTTTCAGAAAAAACTAACTAGTACTAGTATCCCTATGGCACATTAAAAGTTGGTGCGGTCGAGAAGACTCGAACTTCCACGGGCTCATCACCCACAGCGACCTCAACGCTGCGCGTCTACCAATTCCGCCACGACCGCACAAAAGCAAAAATGTTGTTGCCAATGTGGGGAATAGCAAATTGTTTGACCTCAAGCAAGCTTATGCATCAATATTTCCGCTCAATTATCAAATTCTATGCTAAAAATTCATATGGAATGGTTAATAACATACAATCCTGTACCGTATCAAAAAGCCCTAGCTTTTATGGAAAAACGGGTATTGGAAATAAAGAATGGCACCGCTGATGAGGTCGTTTGGCTTCTTGAGCACCCACCTCTCTACACAGCAGGTTCGAGTGCCAAAACTTCTGACCTTCTGGACCCAAGGCGTTTTCCAGTTTTTGAAGCTGGACGTGGTGGGAAATACACCTATCATGGGCCGGGGCAACGAGTTGTATATATTATGATCAATCTAAAAAAACGCGGTAGTGATGTTAGACGTTACGTGCATGACCTTGAAGAGTGGATTATTCGCAGTCTTGCAAAGCTTGGCGTCATTGCTGAACGACGTGATAAACGCATTGGTATTTGGGTAAACAGAAAGGATGGTAGAGAAGAGAAAATTGCTGCACTAGGTGTTCGGGTACGCCATTGGATTACTTATCACGGAATATCAATTAACGTTATACCAAATTTAAGCCACTTCGATGGTATTATACCATGTGGCATATATAATCACGGGGTTACTTCCCTTGCTGACCTGGGCAACACCTCAAATATGGCTGATCTTGACAAACACTTACTTACAAGTTTTGAAGAAATCTTTGGTATTACACCCAAAGAGTCACAAAAGCTTATTCTCTAAAAATTCCAAATTTAAAATCAAACTATCAAGAGTAGTTTCTATCTTAGAAGAGATAAAAATTTTGTTGCTGTAGCAATTTCGGTTTCCAAACTTACTTGACGTATTCTTGTCTCCTCATCAACTCCCCAGCGTTCATTCTGATAAATTTGCTCCAACTGTGTGCAAACTAAAGCCTCCTTTATATCAATTCTACCCTTGGCCAATGCAAGAGCAAGAATAATTGACCCACAAGCGGTTGTAAGACTAATAATACCAGCAAGTTCCATATCATTCTTCCCACGCAACAATTTGGCCAACGTATCTATCGCCCTAAGAGGTTGTTTTATGTGAAGTATACCAGTAGTCACTTTTAATTTAATTTTCATAGTATCTGCTGCCCAATCAAGCAGTGGTTGCCAGTGACTGTTCTGGCGACTTACTAAATCTATGGGCTCGTTCGCACGGTAGCACAGCAGATCTGTCTCAGCAAAGTTAAGAATTTCTTTCAGTATGCTCTCGCGGTTTTTTTCGATCCTATCAATCGAACTATTGGCATAGCCCGTCAAAGGCATAGTTTCTGGTACAATTACCTTTTCCTGAGAAGCCCATTCATGAGCTATTGCTATTGCCAAATCCTTACTAGTCAAAATTTGTGGCTGACCTAGAGGTGTCCTAACTAATCGGCCATCTAATTCGACTGCAAATCCTCTTTCAAGTTTAATAACATTAACCTCTTGATAAAACCTGCGAGCAATGTATTTTTTTTCAGTCATTTTCATTTTTTAAATAGGTTTTCAAGGGCTAGTGGAATCTGAGAAAAAGTTTTCACAACACTATGCGCACCAGAATCATATAATTCTTCAACAGAGTGATAGCCCCAAGTGACCCCGATTGCTGAGGTGCCTGCATTACGAGCCATCTTCATATCATAAGAAGTGTCACCAATCATCACCGTCCTCTTTTTTTCAGCTCCAGTATCTCTCATTGCTTTGAGCAACATATCAGGATCGGGTTTGCCTACTGATAAATCAGCTGTTTGCAGAGTTATAAAATAACGATCTATATTTTGATTTTCTAAGGTTGATTTCAGCACATTTGAAGATTTGCCAGTCGCAACACCCAGCAACCATCCCGCTTTCTTGAGAGAACAAAGCGTCTCCTCTACCCCACAATAAAGTGGTTCGTGGATCTTATTCCTACCTTTTAGCATGGCATATAGCTTGTTAAATTCGTTTTTAACTCCATTAATTTGATTAATTTTTATACTAGGAAGTAATATTGTGATGGCTTCATCCAATGGCAGTCCAACAGTTCGACGTATGTCAACTTTCTTTGGTTGAAGATGGCCCAAATTACTACATGCTGTTTGCATGCAAGAAATGATAGCGTATGCTGAATCAACTAGCGTTCCATCACAATCAAAAACAACGAGACGCGATTTTTTTTTGTAGTTTCCCTTTTGAAACAATCTGTTTGCCAACAACACACTTCCTATTTTTTAGTAATAAACCCTGGACATAAACAAAAAAGTTACGCTTTACGATTACAGCACAGCTGTTATGCCCCTTCACCTCATAAACCCTATACTTGTGCTTATTCCTACCCCTGACCTTCTAGAAAAATCAAGGTGATGGACCCCAATAAAAACCATCGCCTAAGGATAAAGAAAATTGTCTTTAACCAAATATTCATCAAATCCGAAAAAACGCCAGGTAGCAGACATATGAGCTGGTAATGGTGCAATAACTTCAATATGCTCACCACTTGGGTGGGGAACACGAATAGCTCGGGCATGCAGGTGCATTTTGCGGCTTAGGCCAGATCCTTGTATAAACGACTTTGACCCTCCATACTTTCCATCCCCTAAAATAGGAGTGCCCAATGCTTCCAAATGGGCACGAAGTTGATGTGTGCGTCCAGTTTGAGGTTCAAGTGATAACCATGTAACCTTTCGACTGACACGGTCAATGGTTTGATAGAATGTAACTGCCTGCCTACCATTTTCGGGATCCGGGACCATACGCTCACCTTTTTTTCCGGAAAGCTTTGATAAAGCTACATCTATTCGCCCTGATGACAGTTCAACACGACCCACAACAATCGCCCAATAAATCTTGCGCATGGCTTTAGCACGAAACGCAGCCGTTAGTTTTGCAGCTGCCTCGGACGAACGTCCTAAAAGTAAAACCCCAGAAGTATCTTTATCTAGCCGATGTACTAATTTTGGCCGAAAAGCCTTTTCAAATTTTAAGCAACCCAACATTGCATCAATACTATTTTTTACTCTAGTGCCCCCCTGAACGGGTATTCCTGGTGGTTTGTTTAAAACAATTATATCGTCATCGATATGAAGGATTCTCTCGTGCAGATCCGTGATTTCTGACTTACTAGCACAAAAGTGTTTTATATTTTTTTTTGGCTTTGTTATCCGATTGACATCTACCAAAGGTGGAACACGAATTGACTGTCCTGCTTCCAGTCGGGTATTAGCCTTAGCTCTTTTACCCTCAACTCGTACAGAGCCTTTACGTAGTAGTTTTTGCAATTGAGCATGTGTTGTGTAAGGATAGTGCCGTTTAAACCAGCGATCCAGCCTCAAATTGCCCTCGTCATCTGCTATTTGTACAATAGTGATTTTGCTCATACTGGAAAATGCCTAAACAAAATCATACCTAATTAATTGCCAATATTGAAGAGAACAACTAAAAGACTGATTTATAAATCTGCAAAAATTAATATCACCACGTTCCATTAAAAACAACACCCCAAGAAAAAACAGAATATAGTAAAAAGATGCAAATAACCCTAACACCAGATGACTCTAGATTTCATCACACGAAACCCACTTGAAATTCATAATTTAAGTAAACAAACCGAAGCAGAGAGTTTAACCACTTTGACAAATTAAATGAATTGAAGATAACCTTCATTAACCCTGTTACTAACGCTTATTATATATTCGTAGCGGATCAGGTCACCCAAAAGTCTAACGATTACAAAAAAAACAAGTAAGATTTTGGTGATCAATCACTGATTACTGTTATTATATTACGATTTCTTAGTGCGCAGCTTGTTCCAGTAGTCCAAACGTTTTGATATTTCTCGCTCAAACCCTTTTGTTTGTGGACGATAAAACGTTTGACGCGCCAAATCATCCGGAAAACAATTTTGCCCAGAAAAACTACCTTTTTCATCGTGATCATAAGAGTAGCCTTTACCGTAACCTAGTTTTTGCATCATCTCAGTCGTTGGATTCAACATGTGTCTTGGAGGCATCAGTGAACCTGTTTCGCTTGCCACCTTGCGTGATATTTTCTCAGCCAAATAAGCCGCATTAGACTTTGGTGCAGTCGCTAAATAAATAATACACTGCACCAAGGCTAACTCTCCCTCTGGAGTTCCTAACCTCTCGTACGCTTGCCAAGCATTAACTGCTTGGGTCAGAGCTTGTGGATCAGCAAGGCCTATATCTTCAACCGAGAAACGCACAAGCCGACGAGCTATATAATTTGGGTCCTCTCCGCCTGCAATCATACGAGAAAACCAATACAAAGCCCCATCTGTATCAGAACTTCGTAACGACTTATGCAAGGCACTTATTAAGTTATAATGCGTTTCTTGGGATTTATCATAGAGAGGCACACGCTTCTGCACCGCATTACTCAACGCTGTTGTATCCAAAATATCATCAAAAGGTAACTTCAGAAGAACCTCAGCCATATTTAGAAGATAACGCCCATCACCATCAGCCAATGCAAGGAGTGACGCGCGTGCACTCTTATCAAGCGGCAATCTCTTTCCTTCCCTTGTCTCAGAGCGGCGTAATAACTCTTCAAGAGCATTATTATCAAGCCGATTAAGAACCAGTACCTGACAACGTGAAAGCAATGAGGCATTTAGCTCAAAAGATGGATTTTCTGTAGTTGCACCAATTAAAATTATAGTACCGTCTTCAACATGAGGTAAAAAAAAGTCTTGCTGGGCTCTATTAAATCTGTGCACCTCATCAACAAATAATAATGTCCCTTGGCCTTCCAATCGACGACGCTTGGCAGTTTTAAATACTGTTCTAAGTTCAGCAACGCTTGAGAATATAGCTGACAGTATATCAAAATGTAAATTGGTTTGCTCAGCAAGTAACCTAGCAATGGTCGTCTTACCTGTTCCAGGCGGCCCCCACAATATTGTTGATGTTACGGTTCCTGCATCTTTCATTCTGCCGATTGGTTTATCGTCTGCTAACAAGTGATCCTGTCCAACAACATCTTTTAGAGCTAGCGGGCGCAAGCGGTCAGCAAGAGGGCGTGGAGCTTGAGTTTCAAAAAGCGTACTCACCTGTCAACCACAACTTTTTTGACCTTACCCTCACGTTTAATACTAATTACCCACCTATCAGTTCGTTTTTTAAGAAAACTTTCTAAGCTAACGGTATTTTTCATCGCTTTGGAATTTATTTCAATAATTTGATCACCAATGCGAAGTCCTAAACGAGAGGCAAAACCACGCTCTTCAAGGCCGATTACATAAATACCCTCTTCATAAATCTCCAAGCCAAGTTCATCAGCTAGTGCTGGAGACATATTAGCGACCACTACACCAGACAATGGCTGATTGCCAGTCAGTGTTCGAATATCTCTTGGAGGATCCTCTGGAGGAGCCATGAGAATTAAATCAAGAACTTTCTCACGACCATTTCTCAAAACTGTCAGTTTCACTCTTTCACCAATTACAAGCGTAGCTATACGGTACCTCAATTCCTTGGGCTTATTAATTAACTTACCATCTATACTTAGAAGAACGTCACCAACTTTTATTCCTGCCTTTTTTGCTGGGCTCATTGGATTTACATTTTTTACTAGAACACCCATGGGTCGCGACATGTTCAATGTCGCAGCAATATCGGATGTTACGGTCTGAGAAGATAGCCCGAGCCAAGCCCGGACAATTCTGCCACCTTTTACCATACCTGAGACAACAGCGCTCACCATATTTGACGGTATAGCAAAACCAATACCAAGTGAACCTCCGCTCTTTGAAAAAATAGCTGTATTTATACCGACAAGCCTACCATCCATTCCTATCAAAGCCCCGCCTGAATTGCCTGGATTAATAGCTGCATCTGTTTGAATAAAAGAGGCATAATCAGATACCCCCTCCTGAGTTCTGGCAAGTGCTGAGACAATTCCACTCGTCACCGTTTGGCCAACACCGAATGGATTACCTATAGCGAGCACAATGTCACCAACCTCAAGTTCGTCAGAATCACGAAAACTTAAGAAAGGTAGCTGCTCCCCCTCATTACTAACACGAAGAAGAGCTAAATCCGTGCGCTCATCAGTTCCAACAATCTCAGCTTCAAACTCACGTCTATCGGTCAATACAACAGTTATTTCATCTGCCCCTTCAATAACGTGATTATTTGTGACTATTAAACCATCAGCATTGACAATAACGCCTGATCCAAGAGAGTTCTGTATGCGTTTCTGTGATTGACCCAATCTTGGCACCCTACCAAAAAACTGTCGAAAAAAAGGGTCATCAAATAATGTTGACATACGCCTTCTTTTTACAATCTTACGGGTAAAAATATTGACTACCGCAGGAGAGGATTTTTTTACTAGTGGAGCATAAGAGAGCTCAACCTGTTGACGCGAAAAGGGTATATTTTTTTCTGCTGAAACTTTATTAGCAATAATCAAACAGAATAGTGCAGAAAAGAAAACCAGAAGTTTTTGGGTTGTTTTCATCTTATTAGTCTTTAATAACACGTAAAACCATGGTTTGTGTCTGGACGATATTATTATGAGTCTTCACCAAAACTTCGAGATCTTCTTGTGAAAGGTGACCATCTTGCATTTGTGTTTGTATCTGCGGGTCTAGTGTTAATTCAAGTTTTTCTAATTTGAAGTCAACACCTAAATATAATGCAAATGTGGTGTTGGCCGCCCCAATTTTCTTCCATTCAAGATTTAAATCCTTTGAAAACAGGTTTAACATTTCTGGTAGTACCGGACGAACATGCGTTGGATCGGCCAGATAGCTATCATGACGGGGGTGAGGTACTGCTATTGTAATCAGGGCCTGATTTTTGCAAACCCTGTACAACTCCTTCATTACACCCAAAAAAACATCTGAATCAGCCCCCAAATGCTCAAGAACATGTGTCATCATAACCTCATCAGCTACGCTATCATCAAAGGGCCATGGGAAAACTTCAAGATCTACTTGTTGCTGAGGGTTTGTCTCTATCTCCTTATCCACATTAAGATAGCCTTCTAAATGATTATGCCCACAGCCCAGGTTAAGCTTCATTTATTTTACCTCGCATATTCCGTTCAGATATAATTCATAGTATCTTATACCATAAGATGAGTGGAGTTTAGATTATTAAGAGATTTTTTCTTATGACTTTCATACCAAACGGAGTTTATTTATCATTTCTTGGCAAAACTTAAAAATAGGATTAGTTTTTTAACTGGTACGTTCTGCTTTAATTTCAATAACAACTAAAATTATATAGCGAATATTTTGACATGCATATTCAACCTGTCATTTTATCTGGTGGCACTGGGACCAGGCTATGGCCACTTTCAAGGGCCGAGCACCCTAAGCAATTTTTGTCTTTAACGTCAGAAAACTCACTTCTACAGGAAACCCTTCTACGCTTTAGGTCAAATAGTTTTGAACTTCCTTTAATACTTTGTAACAGTGCTCATCGATTTACCGTTGCTGAACAAATAAAAGATATAAATGTCAATATTTTAGATATCATTCTTGAACGTTATGGTAGAAATACAGCTCCCGCTGCTACTATTGCCGCAATGTTTCTTAGTAAAATTGACACAGAAGCCTTAATATTATTGTTGCCATCCGACCATCGCATCGCCAGTCAAAATGCTCTTGAAACTGCAATCAATACTGCCTTACCGGCAGCCAAAGAAGGTCACATTGTAACTTTTGGGGTCAGGCCCAGTAGACCTGAAACGGGATACGGATATATCTTACATAAAGATGAAATTGGCTTTGCACCTGGTTGTTTTATTATACAACGCTTTATTGAAAAACCCGACCTTAAAAAGGCAGAAGAAATGATAAATAATGAAATTTGCAGTTGGAATAGCGGTATTTTCCTATTCAAAGCAAGCACTTACCTTAAAGAAATCAAACGCTTGCAACCTGCTATCTCTTTGGCTTGTAAAAGGTCTCTTGACAATGCTACCAGAGATTTGGGGTTCTTACGTCTTGACGAAGAATCTTTTAAGAAGTGTCCAAAAATTTCTATCGATTATGCGATCATGGAACGAACAAACAAAGCCGCAATCGTTCCGGTAGATATGGGGTGGAATGATATAGGTTCATGGTCTGAATTATGGGCCATTTCAGATAAAGATTCCGGTGGAAACGTTATAAAAGGCGACGTCTTTGTTGAAGACACTACTGGAAGCTACATTAAAACTTACAACAAAATGGTTGCTACTGTTGGTCTTAAGGATATGGTTGTTGTTGATACTGGAGATACAGTACTGGTAGCTCCAAAAAACCGTGCACAGGATGTGGGTTCAATAGTCCGGCGACTTGAACAGGAAGGCCGCACAGAGCACATACTTCCGGGCCGGGTGCGTCGCCCTTGGGGGTGGTATCAAATGCTGGACAGAGGGGCATCTTTTCAGGTCAAACGAATTTGCGTAAATCCCAAAGCACGCCTTTCCCTGCAGCGTCACCTTCACCGTGCAGAACATTGGGTGGTGGTTTCTGGTGAGGCCAAAGTCTACTGCGATGGGAGAGAAACTATTTTAGGCGAAAATCAGTCTACTTACATACCTGTGGGGGCCTCTCACCGACTTGAGAACTCAGGTGATGAACCACTTTACTTAATCGAGGTCCAATCAGGTAATTATCTTGGTGAAGACGACATAGAGCGTCTTGAAGATGATTTTGCTCGAAAATAATTTTTTTGAACACATTTAGAATTTAAAACAGTAAAAAATCGAACTCAATAGTGCCTCACGACCACTAAAGACTATTATAAATTTATTCAGTTTCAGCAAGTTCCTGTTCTGCGGCAGCATTTAAACGGGCAATATCCTTTGCCCCTTTTGCGTCTTTGTTGCGGTCAACCAACTCTATAATTGCCATTGGAGCCATATCGCCGTGACGACCCCCAGCTTTAAGAACACGTGTGTAACCACCTTGCCGTTCTTTGTAACGTTCAGCTAAATCAGCAAAAAGCTTACCTACAATTTCGTTATTATTGAGGACTGACAGAGCTTGACGACGGGAATGCAAATCCCCCCGTTTACCTAAAGTTATTAACTTATCAGCAATGCGACGCAACTCTTTGGCTTTGGGTAAAGTCGTTGTAATCTGCTCATGATCAAACAATGATGTAACCATATTTGCGAACATAGCTTTACGGTGCGAGCTTGTTCGGTTAAGTTTTCGTCCACTCATGCCGTGTCGCATGACTTGTCTCCTCTTTAATTGCTCAGAATGGGTCTTCTAATTTCCTAGCCAGTTCTTCAATGTTTTCAGGAGGCCATTCAGGAATTTCCATACCTAAATGAAGTCCCATCTGTGACAGTACTTCCTTAATTTCATTTAAGGATTTACGGCCAAAATTAGGAGTCCTGAGCATATCTGACTCACTTTTTAGTACTAGATCACCAATGTAGATAATATTATCATTCTTTAGGCAATTCGCTGAACGAACAGAAAGTTCAAGTTCTTCAACTTTTCTAAGTAAATTTCTATTGAACGGTAGTTCATCCTTTTCTTCTTCCTTCTCGATTTCCTGAGGTTCTTCAAAATTTACAAATAATTTCAACTGATCCTGCAATATCCGCGCAGCCAAAGCCACAGCATCATCAGGTGTAACAGACCCATTAGTTGTAACCTCAAGGGAAAGTTTGTCATGGTCAGTAACCTGACCGACGCGACTGTTATCTACCTTATAACTTACTTTGTTAACAGGTGAAAAAACTGAGTCAATAGGTATAAGCCCAATGGGTGATTCTTCAACTCTGTGTTGAGTAGCCGATACATAGCCCATGCCGTGCTCCACTGTCATTTCCATTGACAGTTTTGCTCCCTTATCCATGTGGCATATAATTAAATCCGGATCCATGATATCAATATCAGGGCCAGTCTCAATATCTCCAGCTTTGACCACGCCTGCACCAGATGAGTGTAACGTGATGCGCTTTGGGCCTTCAACATGCATACGAAGTCCCATAGACTTTACATTAAGCACTATATCTGTCACATCCTCTCGAACACCAGGAATCGATGAAAACTCATGTAGAACATTCTCTATCTGGACAGAGGTAACAGCCGCACCTTGTAATGATGATAATAAAACCCTACGCAGAGCATTACCTAAGGTAAGGCCAAAACCACGTTCTAATGGTTCTGCGATGACTGTCGCACGACGTTCGGGATCAGCACCCGGTACGATTTCCAGTTTCAACGGTTTAATCAGTTCTTGCCAATTCTTTTGAATCACGGATAAAACCTCATGTACTAATTATTAATGACTGACTTTCAGAAGCAACTAAAAGCCGATTATAAAAATTCCGATTATAAATAAATCGGCACAAACCACCTCAGACGCGGCGGCGTTTACGCGGACGACAACCATTATGCGGTATGGGTGTAACGTCACGAATAGCAGTAATAATAAACCCGATAGACTGTAGAGCACGAAGTGCAGACTCCCTTCCAGAACCTGGCCCTTTTACTTCAACATCAAGGGTCTTAACTCCATGCTCTTGAGCTTTGCGACCAGCATCTTCTCCAGCCATCTGAGCTGCATAAGGAGTAGATTTCCGAGACCCCTTAAAACCCTGCGCTCCTGCCGAGGACCAAGCTATCGCATTACCTTGGGCATCTGTAATGGTTATCATAGTGTTGTTGAACGTTGCATTTACATGGGCTACCCCAGATGCAATATTTTTTCTTTCGCGACGACGAGGTCGCTGAATTGTTGGCTTTGCCATTATTTATCCTACACCCTTACCTTGTAACTTTTTTCTTACCGGCAATTGTTTTAGCAGGCCCCTTACGGGTTCGCGCATTCGTATGCGTGCGTTGGCCACGTACCGGTAAGCCGCGCCTATGTCTGATGCCACGATAGCAGCCGAGGTCCATTAGGCGCTTAACATTCATTGCCACTTCACGCCGTAAATCTCCTTCTACCTGGTAATCATTGTCAATGGAATCACGAACACCTGAAAGTTCCACCTCTGTGAGATCACTAACTCTTCTTTCGATTGGAATTCCAACTTTTTCACAAATCTCAAAGGCCTTCGTGCGGCCAATTCCATGAATATAAGTTAGTGCAATCACCACCCGTTTTCCGGTGGGTATATTTACGCCAGCAACACGCGCCAAAATTGGTACTCCTTACCCATTGGTTTTATACGACAAAGACTGAAACTGGAAATCTAAAGAGGCGAGATTATAGGCGCTCTTTTTCCTAAGTCAACACGCTGTCTTTACCCTATTACTCCCTTTATTTGTTTAGTTACATCATCAATGGCTTTCATGCCATCAACAACCCTTAAAATACCTTGATCTCCATAATGAGAAATTATTGGTTTCGTCTGTTCGTGGTATGCAGAAAGTCTCAATCGAACAGTCTCTGGGGTATCATCTTTACGGCGAACAAAGTCAGCCCCACCACAATTATCACAAACTCCCTCAACTTTTGGTTTCTTATATGTGTCATGGTAACCTGTATCGCACCTTGAGCAAGCGTAGCGACCGGTAATACGTTCAATCATGGCCTCGTCTTCAACGTGAATCTCAATCACATGATCAATTTGGATCCCAATATCAACTAGTATTTTATCCAAAGACTCTGCCTGTGGCGTTGTACGAGGAAAACCATCAAGGATGCAACCCGCCTTGAATTCCTGATTCCTCAGACAAGAGGTTATCATATTTAGAATTAACTCATCTGATACCAAGGCGCCCTCTTCCATAACTTTTTTAGCTTGTTTTCCGAGCTCACTACCGGAAGCAACTTCTGATCGTAACATATCACCTGTAGATAGTTGTTTTATACCATAGTAATTCTGTAACCACTTGGCTTGCGTCCCTTTACCAGCCCCTGGGGGGCCCAAAAGTATCAAATTCATCACCGTCTTCCTTTAAGTTTTGATTTTTTAATTAGGCCTTCGTACTGATGAGCTAGAAGATGTGACTGAACCTGGGAAACGGTGTCCAAAGTAACGGTAACTACAATCAATAAACTTGTGCCACCAAAATAAAATGGAACTGAGAAACGAGAGATTAAGATCTCGGGAAGTAAACACACAGCAGCTAAATAGGCTGCACCTACGACTGTTAAACGGGTAAGCACTTTATCAAGATACTGGGATGTGTTGGTGCCTGGGCGTATACCCGGAATAAAACCACCATGTTTCTTAAGATTATCTGCGGTATCTTCTGGATTAAAAACAACTGCAGTATAGAAAAAGGCAAAGAAAACAATCATGAATACATAAATAGCAAGATACAACGGTTGTCCACGACCTAAGAGAGCAGCAACCGTGGATAGCCACTCTGGGCCAGAACCTGCACTGAAACCAATTATTGTTATTGGCATTAGTAAAATTGAACTCGCAAAGATAGGGGGGATAACACCAGCGGTATTTAGCTTTAGTGGCAGGTGGGAACTCTCCCCACCACTCATTCTATTACCTTGCTGACGCTTTGGATATTGGATAATAATCCTGCGCTGAGCCCGTTCTATAAAAATAATAAAAAATATCACACCAACAGACATCAGAATTAAAACAACTATTAGTAAAGAAGACAAAGCGCCGGTTCTTCCTAACTCTAAAGTTCCAGCAATAGCGCTAGGTAAATTAGCAACAATTCCTGCAAAGATAATTAATGAAATGCCGTTACCAATGCCACGTGCAGTTATTTGCTCACCAAGCCACATGAGAAACATAGTTCCACCAACGAGAGTAACTACTGCTGTGAAACGAAAAAAAACGCCGGGATCAATAACTGCAGATCCCGAACTCGACGTCATTCCCTCTAGCCCTACCGCTATCCCATAAGCCTGCATAGCAGTAATCGCCACAGTCAAATAACGTGTGTACTGATTTATAATTTTGCGTCCAGACTCCCCTTCTTTTTTTAAGGTAGCAATTTTTGGTGATACAGAGGACATCAATTGCATAATAATAGATGCTGATATGTAAGGCATGATATTCAGTGCAAAGATAGTCATTCGACCTAGTGCGCCACCAGAGAACATATCAAACATTCCTAAGATTCCACCCGCCTGTTGCGAGAAGATATCCTGCAGGATAACAGGATCGATTCCGGGCAAAGGAATGTAAGTTCCCAATCTATAAACAATGAGTGCACCTAGCGTAAACCAAATGCGCTGCTTAAGTTCCTTAGCTTTAGAAAAAGCCGAGAAATTCATATTAGATGCAAGTTGTTCGGCTGCAGATGCCATAAGTTCAGTCCTGCCTTATTCGACCACGCCTTGTTCAACATTAGCTGTTGACTTGGCCTTCGACTTTTTACTATTAGATTTCTGAGTATCTTCACGTGAGGGTTCTTTACCAATATTAACTACGACCTTACCGCCTGCTTTCTCAACAGCTAGAGCAGCTGCTTTAGATACTCCTGAAACTTCAATAATTACCTTTGTCTTTAATTCACCCTTCGCCAAAAGTTTCAGACCGTTCTTTGATTTACTGACAATACCAGCTTGTTGCAAAACTGCATAATTTATGTCTTTTTTGCTATCTATTTTGCCTGCATCAATTGCAACTTGCAACTTACCCAAATTTATTTCAGAAAAATCCTTTGAAAAGGGGTTCTTGAAACCACGTTTAGGTAAACGGCGATATAGGGGCATCTGTCCACCTTCAAATGCTAGCATAGACACACCACTTCGTGATTTCTGGCCTTTATGGCCTCGACCTGCAGTTTTCCCTTTGCCTGAGCCTATCCCGCGACCTACTCGCTTGCGGTTTTTTGTGGCACTTGCGTTATCTCTAATTTCGTTCAATCTCATTTTCTCATCCTTTTGGCTAGCTCAACTATTTATAAAGAAAAGTAAGCTATTGTCTGAGTTCCTAATTGATTTCTTCGACTTTGACCAAGTGCTTAACCTTGTTAATCATGCCTCGAATTGAGGGTGTGTCTTCAAGTTGCCTTGTCTTGTGCATTTTATTAAGCCCAAGACCCTTGAGGGTTTCTCGCTGATATTTTTGACGACCAATGGGACTTCCAGTTTGCGTGACTTTAACACTCCTGTTGCTTTTATTAGCCATCTGCTTGTTCCTTTAACGCATTAGCGCTACTTGCGCGACGTGCTACGATATCGCTAACCTTCTTTCCACGTCGAGCTGCAACACTTCGTGGTGATGAACTACCTGAAAGTGCATTAAACGTAGCCTTAATCATATTATGTGGATTAGCTGTGCCAATGGATTTTGTAACAACATCTTTCACACCCATCGCTTCAAATACTGTGCGCATAGGCCCACCTGCGATGATTCCTGTACCAGCTGGGGCACTGCGGAGAACAACTTTACCCGCTCCGAAATTACCCTCAACATCATGATGTAAGGTGCGTCCATCACGCAAAGGAACATGTACCATTTCGCGCTTAGCCTGATCTGTAGCTTTTCTAATGGCCTCTGGCACCTCACGAGCCTTACCAGTGCCATAACCAACACGCCCGCTACCATCACCAGCAACGACCAGAGCAGCAAATGAAAATCTTCGCCCTCCCTTAACTACTTTTGCGACACGATTTATATGAACCAGTTTGTCAATTAATTCATCACCACGGTTTTCTTCTTTACTCTTATCACGATTACTTCCTTGGCGACGATCGTTCCTTTGGGGTGTTGGTGTCTGTACCATTTTAATAGCGCTCCTAGAAAGACAAACCGGCTTCACGAGCCGCTTCAGCCAAGGCTTTTACCCGGCCGTGAAATTTATATCCACCACGATCAAAAATTACATCTTTAACACCGGCTTCACTTGCACGCTTAGCGACCAATTTGCCAACTTCACCAGCAGCTTGAACATCAGCACCAGTTTTAATTTTACCTTTGACATCTTTTTCGATTGTAGAGGCTGTAGCTAGTGTAATTCCCTGAAAGTCATCAATAATTTGGGCATAAATGTGCTTACCCGAACGAAAAACAGACAAACGAGGACGGTCGCCACTAGCACGACGAATCTGCGTGCGGATGCGACCTTTGCGACGTTCGAAGAGTTGTTTTGTATTGGACATAATTTACTTCTTCTTACCTTCTTTTCGTAGAATATACTCATCAACATATTTAACGCCTTTGCCCTTATAAGGCTCAGGTGGACGATATGCACGGATTTCAGAGGCGGTCTGACCCACTTTCTGCTTGTCTGGACCCTCAATAGTAATATGTGTCTGGTCGGGGCATTTGATGGTGATCCCTTCGGGAATCTCGTAACGAACTTCATGACTAAACCCGAGCTGCATTACCAAATGTTTCCCCTGAATTTGTGCTCTGTAACCAACCCCATTTATTTCAAGATTACGAACAAAACCCTCTGAGACACCAATAACGAGATTGGATATTACACTTCGAGCTGTTCCCCACATCTTACGAGATTGAATAGAATTACCTCGGGTTTTAACCGTAATGACATTTACATCTTGAATGATGTCAACATCATCAGAAAAGGTCATCGATAGCTCACCAAGCTTACCTTTTGCGGTTACTTGTTGTCCAACAATGGCTACATCAACACCATCGGGAATTTTAACTGGATTTTTACCAACTCGAGACATTTTTCAGTCCTAACCTAAAATACTTTGCATAGCACTTCGCCACCAACATTAGCGCCACGGGCTTCAGCATCAGACATGACACCACGAGGTGTCGAGAGGATTGAGATGCCAAGCCCGTTATAGACGCGGGACAAATCCTTAATTTTTGAATAAACGCGACAACCGGGTGTAGATACTCTGCTAATTTCACGAATCACGGGGGCGCCCTCGTGATACTTCAACTCAATAGTCAACTCTGTGATACCAGGTCGAACTTCCTCCTGCGTGTATCCACGAATAAAGCCTTCACGTTTAAGAACGTCAAGTACGTTAGAGCGCAGCTTAGACGCTGGCGCCATAACGGTGCTTTTTTTTGCCTGTTGGCCGTTACGAATACGGGTAAGCATGTCACCCAAGGGATCAGTCATGGACATAATTTTCTCCTACCAGCTTGACTTTACCATGCCGGGGATTTGACCGGTGGATGCGAGGTCACGAAGTGCAATGCGCGACAATTTAAACTTACGGTAATTACCCCTTGGGCGACCACTAAGTCCACAACGAAGACGTTGCCTTACTGGGGATGCATTACGTGGTAACTCCGCTAGCTTCAGGCGGGCTTCAAACCGCTCTTCCATAGAAAGTGATGTATTCTTAATTTGTGCCTTCAAAATCGCGCGTCTTTTTGCAAACTTTTCAGCAAGCCTTTCACGCTTCTTATTCCTCTCAATAACGCTTTTTCTAGCCATTAGCTCTATCTCCAGTTGTTTCGCCCTTAAATGGCAGGTCGAAACCTCTTAGAAGAGACCTCGCCTCATCATCACTTTGGGCTGTGGTACAGATTATGATATCCATTCCTCGCACCCGATCTACCTTGTCATAATCGACTTCTGGAAAGATGATCTGTTCTTTAACACCAAGGGCATAATTTCCGTGCCCATCAAAGCTCTTACTATTAAGGCCACGAAAGTCGCGAATGCGTGGTAAAGCAATATTAACCAAACGATCAAGAAATTCGTACATACGGGCACGTCGTAAGGTTACCTTGCACCCTACAACCATGCCATCACGCAACTTAAAACTTGCGATTGATTTCTTAGCTCTGGTGACAATTGGCTTCTGACCAGTAATGTTCGCCAAATCTTCAAGCGCACCATTTATCAGTTTCTTATCTTGAGATGCTTCACCAACACCCATATTAACAACAATTTTGTCCAGCTTTGGAACCTGCATATTACTCTTGTAATTGAATTCCTTTTGCAAAGCAGGACGAACCTGTTTTTCATAATGTTCCAGTAAACGCGCCATTTTCCATGCACTCACTTATTTGTCGATAACTTCGCCAGATCGCTTCGAGTAGCGAACCTTGCGGCTATCTTTGAGAACTTTGACGCCAGTTCGCGTCGGTTTGTTATCTTTAGGATCAATCTGTGACAGATTAGATGTATGGATAGAGGCCTCTTTTTCAAGGATGCCTCCAGCTGATGCTTGTGTTGGACGGGTATGTCGCTTGATCATATTAACACCCTGCACCAAGGCACGATTATCTTTTGGAAACAAGCGAAGGACCTCACCAATTTTTCCCTTATCTTTTCCTGTGATGACCATAACTTGGTCACCTTTTTTCATTCGCAGTTTGTTTGCCATCTTAAAGGTTACCTACTTATAATACCTCTGGGGCTAACGATATTATTTTCATATACTTCTTAGCCCTTAATTCACGCGTCACAGGCCCAAATATTCGAGTTCCAATGGGTTCGCCTTGCTTGTTAATCAATACAGCGGCATTTGTATCAAAACGTATTGCAGTTCCATCAGTACGTTTGATCTCCTTGGCAGTACGAACTACAACCGCCTGAACAACATCGCCTTTTTTTACTCGGCCACGTGGAATAGCTTCTTTAATGGAGACAACGATAACATCACCAACGTAAGCATATTTCCTTTTGGAGCCACCCAGCACCTTGATACACTGCACACGGCGTGCACCAGAATTATCAGCCACTTCCAAGTTAGTTTCTACCTGGATCATCTTTTCTTCCTTCTACTCGTCAACAAAGACTGGCCTTATTGAACTTGCCCGGTGACAACTTCCCACTTCTTACGTTTTGACAATGGTCGACTCTCACGTATTTTTACCACGTCGCCAACCTTCACCTTATTTGTTTCATCATGTGCAGCATACTTCTTTGAGCGTCGAATGAACTTTTTATATAGCGCATGCTTGAATTTCCGTTCTACTTTGACAGTAACGGTCTTGTCCATCTTATCGCTAACCACCACACCCTGCAGTATTCTTTTCGGCATTAACAGTTACCTCACTTATTCATAACCCAGTCTCAGACTTCGCCATATCGAGCTCGCCAAGTATTGTTTTAATGCGTGCGATACCTCTGGTTACCTGACGGCAACGCGCTGTGTTTTCTAATTGACCACTTGCAGCTTGAAAACGAAGGTTAAACGACTCCTTTCTAAGCCCAAGGAGTTCCTCTTTTAACTCATCCCTCGATTTAGCTCTTAGGTCTGCGGCCTTCAGGCTATCAGCCATTCCTCAACTCCTCTTCGCCAAGACGTGTTACAAAGCGTGTCGACAATGGTAGTTTTGCTGCAGCAAGCTCAAATGCTCTTCTAGCAACTTTAATAGGTACACCATCAAGCTCAAACATTATGCGACCTGGCTTAACACGAGCTGCCCAATACTCAACAGATCCTTTTCCTTTACCCTGACGAACTTCCGGTGGCTTCTTTGAAACTGGGACATCAGGGAAAATACGTATCCAGACACGCCCGGCACGCTTCATATGACGAGTCATAGCACGTCGGGCCGCTTCAATCTGGCGAGCAGTAACACGTTCTGGGGAAGTAGCTTTTAGGCCATAAGCACCAAAATTTAATACCGTGCCACCTTTGGCCTTCCCATGAATTCGACCTTTGTGAGCCTTTCTGAACTTAGTTCGCTTTGGACTGAGCATATGCTTTTCTTCCGCTTAATTCATAAAATTTCAGTTTAACGAGCCGGTTGTGACTCAATCACATGTTTTTCCATAGCCATTGGATCATGAGCCATTATGTCACCCTTGTAGATCCATACCTTCACTCCACACGCACCATAAGTAGTGTGTCCAGTAGCTGTTCCATAATCTACATGTGCACGCAATGTGTGCAAGGGCACCCGGCCTTCATGATACCAAACATCTCGCGCTATTTCAGCACCTCCAAGACGGCCAGAACAATAAATACGAATACCTTCCGCCCCCAAACGCATAGCAGATTGAACAACTCGTTTCATAGCACGACGGACAGAAACGCGCCTTTCCATTTGCTGGGCAACATTTTCTGCAATTAGTTGAGCGTCAATTTCAGGCTTACGGATTTCAACAATATTCACGTGAACTTCTGATCCTGTCATTTTGGAAAGTTCGAGACGAAGTTTCTCAATATCAGTACCTTTCTTTCCAATAATAACTCCAGGACGAGCCGTATGAATTGTAATACGTGCTTTTTTAGCAGGGCGTTCGATAACTACCTTTGAAACACCCGCTTGAGAAAGGCGACTATGCAGAAGTTTTCTAATACGCAAGTCCTCGTGTAACATATCAGCATAGTTTTCATCTGCGTACCATCGCGAATCCCAAGTGCGAATTATACCAAGCCGAAGACCAACTGGATTGACTTTTTGACCCATTTAAGCTGTCTCCTCACGTTCGCGTACAATAACCCGAAGGTTACTGAAAGGTTTCAAGATTTTACCAGTACGGCCACGAGCTCGTGCCCTCCAGCGTTTCATAACCATAGTTCGACCGACATAAGCCTCAGCAACATACAATCTGTCAACATCCAAGTCATGATTGTTTTCCGCATTTGCGATTGCAGACTCAAGAACTTTTTTTACTTCCTGAGCGATGCGGCGCTTGGAAAAGGTTAATTCCGAAATTGCTTTCTCACAATCCAAACCACGTATCAGAGCGACTACTAAGTTAAGCTTCTGAGCACTCACACGTATGTGCTTGGAAAAAGCCATTGCTTCATTATCGGCATATGGACGTGGTATTGATTTTTTCCCCATGACTATACCCTCTTAGCCTTCTTGTCGGCAGCATGACCTAGATAGGTACGAGTGGGCGAGAACTCACCCATCTTGTGACCAATCATATCTTCTGTGATCAAAACAGGAATAAATTTGTGACCATTATGAACGCCAAACGTCAGACCTACAAATTGTGGTAAAACAGTTGATCGACGTGACCATGTTTTGATCACTTCATTACGACCACCAGCGCGGACTGTCTCTGCTTTCTTGAGAAGATAACCGTCTACGAACGGCCCTTCCCACACGGAACGAGCCACTATCGCCTCCTACTTCTTACTATGACGGCGACGCATAATTAGGCGGTCCGTTTTCTTGTTACTGCGGGTACGCTTTCCCTTAGTTGGCTTTCCCCAGGGGGTTACAGGATGGCGACCACCGGACGTTCTTCCTTCTCCACCTCCATGTGGGTGATCAATTGGATTCATCGCCACACCCCTAACTGAAGGGCGTTTTCCAAGCCAACGATTACGACCAGCCTTTCCCAGCTTGATGTTTTGCTGATCTGGATTCGATACTGCTCCTACTGTAGCCATGCATTCGCCACGAACCATACGCAATTCGCCAGAACTAAGCCGAAGTTGAACGTAACCTTGATCCTTACCAATAAGTTGCACGTATGTGCCTGCGCTACGTGCTATCTGAGCGCCTTTACCTGGTTTCATCTCAATATTATGAATGATTGTGCCTACTGGTATATTTTTCATTGGCAGGGCGTTTCCTGGTCTAATATCTACCTGTTCACCTGACACAATTTTGTCACCAATTGCCAAACGCTGTGGCGCAATGATATACTGACGTTCTCCATCTTCATAATTTATTAGAGCAATAAATGCTGTTCGATTTGGATCATATTCCAAACGCTCAACAGTACCAATTACATTAAATTTTTTTCTTCTGAAATCAATCAAACGATAGCGTCGCTTGTGCCCCCCGCCGCGACGACGAGCAGTGATTTGACCCGTATTATTACGCCCCCCCTTTTTGCGAAGACCATGCGTAAGCGCCTTTTCAGGTTTACCAGTCCACAGATCTTCACGCTTTACTAAAACTAGTCCACGGCGACCTGGTGTAGTTGGTTTGAATTGCTTAAGTGCCATGATTAACCTTATACCCCTGTCGAAACATCAATGGACTGGCCCTCTGCGAGAGTCACAATTGCTTTTTTGTTATCAATTCGTTTACCAGGACGGCCTCGGAACCTTTTCGTTTTACCCTTAGATATAAGTGTGTTTACAGCCGTCACTTCCACTTTAAATAAATCCTCAACTGCTTTTTTTATCTCAGGCTTACTTGCATTCATTGGAACGCGAAAGCTGACCTGATTAAATTCAGTTATTAGTGTTGATTTTTCGGTGATTATAGGAGAGCGGATTAATTCATATTTACGCTCCGGGCTGGGTGTTATCCTGCCACTGTATTTGCTCAAACTCATTTTAAACGCTCCACAAGTTTCTGAACAGCAACCTTTGTTAAAACAAGCGTATCCCTACGTAAGATATCATATACGTTTGCGCCTTGACTCGACAAAACGTCAATGTCAGCAATATTACGCGTGGCCAGTTGGAAATTATTATCAAGATCACTTCCATCAATGACCAAGGCTCTTCCCCAACCAAGTTTTATTAAACTTTTCTTGAAATCGGCTGTTTTTGCACTTTTTAGCTTTGCATTCTCAAGAATAACAAGCTTTCCTTCCGCTTGCTTTGATGATAAGGCGGATCTAAGTGCGAGTTTACGAACTTTTTTTTGTAAACTAAAGCCATGATTACGAACATGTGGACCGAATACTATACCCCCACCCCTAATTTGTGGAGCACGCTTAGAACCCTGTCGAGCATTCCCTGTACCTTTTTGATTGAATGGCTTCGCTGTAGTACCCTGCACCTCAGAGCGATCCTTGACCTTATGATTACCAGAGCGACGCTTTGCAAGCTGCCAGTTCACGTAGCGTGACATAAGATCGACACGAACAGGGGCACCAAACACCTCTTCATCAAGATTGACTGAGCCCACCTTTTTGTTCTCTATACTGACAACGTCACACTTCATGTTTTATCTTCCTCAACAATCGCATCTTCAGCAGGAACACTCGCAACGGTTGTTTCAGCAGATGAAATCTCTGTGGTTCTCATTTCTTTACCTATTAAAGCTGCAGGAAAAGGTAACTCTGATCCATTTTTACGTTTTACTGAATCAAAAATTCTTACATAACTTCCCTTGGATCCCGGTACAGGACCTTTGACCACTATAAGACCACGAACCGCATCTGTTGAAATAACTTTAAGATTTTGTATGGTTACTTTTTTAGCTCCCATATGACCGGCCATTTTCTTACCTCTAAAAACACGTCCGGGATTTTGGCACTGACCAGTTGATCCGTGAGAGCGATGGGAAATAGAAACACCATGAGAGGCACGAAGACCACCAAAACCATGGCGCTTCATTGCACCGGCAAAGCCCTTACCAATTGAAGTCCCTGAGATGTCAACATATTGGCCAACAACAAAATGATCAGCAGAAATTTCTGATCCAATTTCGACTAACGCATCTTGGCCAACCCTAAATTCAACTAGTTTTCTTTTAGGTTCGACTCTAGCCTTTGCAAAATGTCCCCTCATGGCCTTGGAGACTCTCTTGACTTTAACACTACCTATGCCAAGCTGCAGGGCAGTATAGCCACTCTTTTCATCTGTGAGGTGAGCAACCACCTGACAATTCTCAACCTTCAAAACCGTAACAGGTATATGCCGCCCGTCATCTGTAAAGATACGTGACATACCTACTTTTTGTGCTATCAAACCTGTACGCATAGCTTAAGTTCCTGACCTTTTAGCTAAAGTTTTATTTCCACATCGACACCAGCAGCCAAGTCGAGCTTCATGAGCGCATCTACAGTTTGTGGTGTTGGATCAACTATATCGAGCACCCGCTTGTGGGTACGAATCTCAAATTGTTCACGTGACTTCTTATCAATAAAGGGTGATCGAAGTACCGTAAATTTCTCTGTGCGAGTTGGAAGTGGAATCGGACCACGAACATCAGCACCAGTCCGCTTGGCAGTATTAATAATCTCACCGGCAGACTGATCCAGCACACGATGATCAAAAGCTTTCAAACGTATCCTGATATTTTGGTGTTCCATAACTTTAGACCTAACTTACAAAGAAACCCAGAGCTAGTTTCACTTATCTTTCAACTTCATTCAACAATCGAGGAGACAACCCCAGCGCCCACGGTACGACCGCCCTCGCGAATAGCAAAGCGCAGGCCCTCATCCATAGCGATCGGAGACATCAGTTCGACTTCCATTGTAATATTATCACCCGGCATCACCATTTCGGTACCTTCAGGAAGAACAACAGTACCCGTTACATCCGTTGTACGGAAATAAAACTGAGGACGATAGTTACCAAAAAATGGGGTATGCCGCCCGCCTTCTTCTTTATTGAGTACGTAGGCTTCACACTTGAACTTCGTATGTGGTGTGATCGAGCTAGGCTTAGCTAGGACCTGTCCACGCTCAACCTCTTCACGCTTGGTACCACGAAGAAGCACACCAACATTATCACCAGCTTCTCCTTGATCAAGAAGCTTACGAAACATTTCTACTCCTGTGCAAGTCGTCTTCTGAGTATCTTTAATCCCAACAATTTCAATTTCTTCGCCAGTTTTAATAACACCGCTTTCGACGCGACCTGTAACAACGGTTCCACGACCAGAAATCGAGAACACATCTTCAATAGGCATCAAGAAAGGTTTATCCAGTGCACGTTCTGGTTGCGGAATATATTCATCAACAGCAGCCATCAGAGCGTTAATGGAATCTTTACCTGTAGTCGCATCTCCATCTTCAAGAGCGCCAAGCGCTGTCCCCTGAATGATGGGAATATCATCTCCAGGGAAATCATAGCTGTTTAGCAACTCACGGATTTCCATTTCAACAAGCTCAAGAAGCTCAGGATCATCTACCTGGTCAACTTTATTCATAAATACTACAATGGCAGGAACGCCAACCTGCCGAGCAAGCAAAATATGCTCACGAGTCTGAGGCATCGGACCATCGGCTGCAGAAACAACCAAAATAGCGCCGTCCATCTGGGCAGCTCCAGTGATCATATTCTTCACATAATCAGCGTGGCCAGGGCAGTCAACATGGGCGTAATGACGCCCTTCCGTCTCGTACTCAACATGAGCCGTAGATATAGTTATACCACGAGCTTTTTCTTCAGGCGCTTTGTCAATATCTGCATAGTCAGAAAATTCTGCTCCACCTGTTTCAGAGAGGATCTTGGTGATAGCTGCAGTTAGCGTCGTCTTACCATGATCAACATGACCAATCGTGCCAATGTTGCAATGCGGTTTAGTCCGTTCAAATTTTTCTTTAGCCATAATTGCTACTCCGATTATCTAACCCTACTTTAGCCTGCCAGTTTTGTCTGAACCTCTTCTGCGACCTGCTGTGGCACTTCTACATACTGGTCAAAATGCATGGTGTATTGAGCACGCCCCTGAGACATAGAACGCAATGTGTTTACATAACCAAACATATTGGCTAGTGGAACAGTTGCCGTAATAACTCGTGCATTTCCCCTTTGATCCATGTCACCAACTTGACCACGCCGGGAATTTAAATCACCTATGATGTCTCCCATGTAATCTTCCGGGGTAACTACTTCAACTCGCATAACAGGCTCTAGAAGCTTTGGGCCAGCCTGACGCATACCATCACGAAACGCTGCACGAGCAGCAATCTCAAAGGCCATAACGCTAGAATCTACATCATGAGAAGCTCCGTCGTACAGCTCGGCTCTGACATTGATGACAGGAAAACCTGCGATAACGCCTGCTTCCATTGCACTACTCAAGCCCTTTTCAACCCCGGGGATAAATTCTTTGGGTACGTTACCTCCAACAACCTTACTTTCAAAAACAAACCCGGATACTGGGGTATCTTCATCAGGAACAAGTGGTTCAAATTTTATCTTAATTCTAGCGAACTGGCCTGAACCACCAGTTTGTTTTTTGTGTGTATAATCAATATCAGCAAGCTTAGAAATGGTTTCGCGGTACGCCACCTGTGGTGCACCAACATTTGCCTCTACCTTAAATTCTCGTTTCATACGATCAACGAGTATCTCCAAGTGCAATTCACCCATGCCCTTAATAATTGTTTGGCCTGTTTCTATGTTAGAGGACACTCTAAATGATGGATCTTCGGCTGCCAAACGAGAGAGAGCTACGCCCATTTTTTCTTGATCTTCTTTTGTTTTCGGTTCAACTGCAACCTCAATAACGGGATCAGGAAATTCCATACGCTCCAAAATAACCTGATCAGAGACAGAACATAATGTATCACCTGTTGTGGTGTCTTTTAGACCAGCTAGAGCAATAATATCTCCAGCTCGTGCCTCCTTGAGATCTTCACGAGAATTAGAGTGCATCTGCAACATCCGACCTACGCGTTCTCTCTTGTCCTTTACTGTATTCATAATAGAACCACCGGTTTCAAGAATACCTGAATAAATACGAGCAAAAGTAAGAGAGCCAACAAAAGGATCATTCATAACTTTGAATGCTAGGGCAGCAAATGGTTCGTCGTCTGAGTTATGTCTCTCAATTTCTTCATCCGTGCCTGCCTTGACACCTTGAATGGCAGCGACATCGGTAGGTGCTGGCATAAAATCTACAACGGCGTCCAGTAGTGGTTGAACACCTTTATTTTTAAAAGCAGTACCAGTTAGCACAGGTACAAAATTACCTGCTAAAGTGCCAATACGAATACATTTCTTTAATGTTTCTTCATTGGGTTCATGGCCCTCCAAATATGCTTCCATTGCATTGTCATCGACCTCTACAGCAGCCTCTACCAACTGAATTCGATATTTAGCAGCCTGATCAGCAAGATCAGCTGGAATATCTCGTTCTTCAAAATCGGCGCCCAAATTTTCGTCCTTCCAGATAATTGCTTTCATTTTGACCAGATCAATTACACCTGTGAATTCAGACTCAGATCCTATTGGTAATTGAAGCACCATAGGACTGGCCCCAAGGCGATCAACCATCATTTCTACACACCGATAAAAATCGGCACCTGTGCGATCCATCTTGTTTACAAAGCACATGCGTGGGACATTATATTTATCTGCCTGTCGCCAAACGGTCTCAGATTGGGGCTCTACACCGGCCACGCTGTCAAAAACTGCTACGGCACCATCTAGTACACGCAAAGAACGCTCAACTTCAATTGTAAAATCAACATGGCCCGGAGTATCAATAATGTTAATTCGGTGATTGTTCCAAAAACAGGTTGTAGCAGCTGAGGTAATAGTAATACCGCGCTCTTGCTCTTGCTCCATCCAGTCCATGGTAGCGTTACCATCATGCACTTCACCTATCTTATGAGAAATACCGGTATAATAGAGAATACGCTCAGTCGTAGTCGTTTTGCCGGCATCAATATGAGCCATAATGCCGATGTTACGATAGCGTTCTAGAGGAGTTTCACGAGCCATATCTATCTAATCCTATAACACGCTTACCAGCGATAATGGGAGAAGGCTTTATTAGCTTCCGCCATTTTATGCGTATCTTCACGTTTCTTGACCGCTGCTCCCCGATTGTTAGCTGCATCCAGTAATTCTCCTGAAAGACGCTCCGTCATTGTATTTTCAGAACGCTTGCGTGATAAAGAGACGAGCCAGCGAATGGCTAGAGCCTGTCTTCGTTCATTACGAACCTCAACCGGAACTTGATATGTAGCGCCACCCACCCTACGAGAACGAACTTCTACAGAGGGCTTGACGTTATCGATTGCCTCATGGAAAGCTGCCAATGGATCGCCACCAGTCTTTTGCTGTATTATGTCAAAAGCTCCGTAAACAATTTTTTCAGCTACGGACTTTTTCCCATCAAGCATCAAATTATTCATAAATTTGGACACGACCAGGTCACCAAATTTTGGATCAGGAAGGATTTCGCGTTTAACGGCTGCATGGCGACGTGACATATTACATTAATCCTTATTTTGGTCGCTTGGTGCCATATTTAGAACGACGTTGACGACGATCAGAAACACCCTGAGTATCGAGAGTTCCACGAATAATGTGATAACGGACGCCAGGGAGATCTTTAACACGGCCGCCGCGAAGTAAAACAACGGAATGTTCTTGAAGGTTGTGCCCCTCTCCGGGTATGTAACTTGTTACCTCAAAACTGTTTGTTAGGCGGACACGAGCAACTTTACGTAATGCCGAGTTGGGCTTCTTTGGCGTGGTGGTGTATACACGGGTGCAAACCCCACGTTTTTGGGGGCAGGATTCAAGTGCAGGAACCTTTGTTCGCACAAACGGTGCCTTACGAGGCTTACGTACAAGTTGGTTTGTTGTTGGCATTCTTTGATTACCACCTCATAACACAAGCACGAGACTAACCCCGTGCCGAACAACATTCTCTCTTTAAAGAGAACAATTGAATCAACTAAAGACAAAGTATGTCTAAGCGGACCCGAAAACTAAATTTTTCACTTTTCCAAGGAGACTGCGTCTAAACCGAACGGCTTACCACCAATCCCCACGGAGGAAGGCGCACAATAGTGAGGCACTTCCATGCAGTCAAGCAAAGAATCTGTGTTTTACTAGGGTGCTCCTAAGTTGTTTGATCTTTGTTTTTTAAAGCACCAAAAAAAACCCTAAAATAATTTTCTAAGATACCCCCGCTACTCTTTTCAAAAAAACTTTAAAAGTCAGTGAGTAAAAAATCATTATCTCTAGGCCTCTTCAGGCTCGGCAGAAACTTCAGCGCCCCCAATAGCTGGAGTGCTTTCTTCAGAGGCCTTTTTAGCTGCTAATTTCGCCATTTTATCATCCCGAGCAGACGCAACCTTGCGAAGATTATTCATCACGCTACCAGTACCTGCTGGAATAAGACGACCTACAATGACATTTTCCTTTAGCCCAATAAGACTATCAGTTTTTCCAGAAACCGCGGCTTCTGTCAGTACACGAGTTGTCTCTTGAAAAGAAGCAGCTGAAATAAATGACTTAGTTTGCAAACTAGCTTTGGTTATACCTTGGAGTACTGGAACACCCACAGCTGGTTTGCCACCAGCTTTCTTAGTTTTTATATTTTCTGCCTCAAATTCTAGGCGATCTGCCAATTCACCAATCAAATAGGTGGTATCCCCACCACCAGTAATTTCTATCTTTTGCAACATCTGACGAACAATCACCTCAATATGCTTGTCATTGATCTTCACACCCTGAAGACGATAGACGTCTTGTATTTCTTTGATCAAATAATCAGCCAAAGCCTCAACTCCAAGTACACGTAAGATATCGTGTGGTACCGGGTTGCCATCCATCAAAGAATCGCCAACTTCAACGTAATCACCCTCTTGAACACTTATGTGCTTACCCTTAGGCACAAGATACTCATGCGGCTCCAAAGTGTCATCAACCGGAACAACAACAATGCGGCGCTTGTTTTTATAATCTTTACCAAATTCTACACGACCTTCAATCTCGCTGATAATTGCAAAATCTTTTGGCTTACGAGCCTCGAAAAGCTCAGCCACGCGTGGTAAACCTCCTGTAATGTCACGAGTTTTTGCAGATTCCTTAGGAATACGCGCCAATACGTCTCCAGCATGGACTTCCTGCCCAGCCTCAACAGACAAAATAGCATCGACGGACATGAAGTAACGAGCCTCCATTTCCTTATCAATCATAACAACCTTACCTTTTTTATTTCGTAATGTAATACGAGGCTTGAGATCTGCACCTTTTGGCTGAGACTTCCAATCAATTACAACTTTCGAGGCAATACCGGTTGCATCGTCAACACGTTCGTCTATGGATAGCCCCTCGATCATGTCCATATAATTTACAATACCACTTTTTTCAGTAATGATTGGTAGGGTATATGGATCCCACTCCGCTATTTTAGTACCACGCTTGATAGTTTCTTTGTCTTTGACCAGCAACTTGGAACCGTAGGGAAGGCGATGACGTGCCCGTTCACGCCCCTTATCATCAATCAAGTTTAATTCGGCATTTCTACTCATAACTACAAGCCCGCCAGAACTGTTCTTGACCGTTGAACAATTTTTTAATTGAATTGTAGTATCACCAGTAGCCTCAATCTTTGAGATTTCACCACCACCAGTAACCGCACCACCAATATGAAATGTACGCATGGTCAACTGAGTACCGGGTTCACCAATGGATTGAGCTGCTATAACACCAACGGCCTCTCCTAAGTTAACCCTTGTATTACTCGATAGGTCACGACCATAACAAGCTGCACATGTTCCCTTAATTGCCTCACAGGTAAGTACTGAGCGAACTTTTACAGCTTCAACATCTGCCTCCTCAATCGCCATGGAAGTGTCTTCGTCTAGCAAAACATTAACTTTAGCCAAGATTTTTCCTGTAGCAGGATGAATAACCTGTTCGGCTGTAGTTCGGCCAAGTATCTGTTCTGATAAAGGTGATATAACTTCACCGCCTTCTACAACTGCACGTACTGTTAAGCCTTTTTTGGTTTTGCAGTCATTTTCAACAATGATGCAATCTTGAGCAACGTCAACAAGACGACGTGTCAAATAACCCGAGTTAGCAGTCTTTAGCGCTGTATCGGCAAGCCCTTTGCGTGCGCCATGGGTCGAGTTGAAATATTCAAGTACAGACAAACCTTCCTTAAAATTTGATATAATTGGAGTTTCAATTATCTCACCAGATGGCTTAGCCATAAGGCCACGCATACCAGAAAGCTGCTTCATTTGAGCTGCCGAACCTCGGGCACCAGAGTGAGCCATCATATATACAGCGTTGACTTGCTCACCATCTTCTGGGGTAGAGATACGTTTCATCATCGCATCCGCAACTTGGTCTGTACAATGGGACCAAGCATCAACAACTTTATTGTATTTTTCACCTTGAGTTATTAGACCGTCTTGGTATTGCTGCTCATATTCCTTTGCTTTTGTTTCAGTATCAGAGACCAAGTGCACCTTAGCATCTGGAATAACCAAGTCATCTTTACCAAATGATATTCCAGCGTTGCAGGCATTTGCAAAACCGAGCCCCATCAACTTATCAGCAAAAATTACAGTCTCTTTTTGGCCACAGTGGCGATATACCTGTTCAAGTACTGTAGAGACCTCCTTCTTTGTCAACAATTTGTTGATCAGATCCAAGGGTATATTTGGATTACGCGGCAAAATTTCTGACAAAATCATACGTCCCGGTGTGGATTCCACGCGGGTCGTAATAGGCTTATTTTTTTCATCCACGGTTTGATATCGACACTGTATTTTTGCGTGCATTGAAACGACGCCAGAGTCAAGAGCGTGCTGGATTTCACTAACATTAACAAAAGCCATACCCTCGCCTTTCTCGCCTTCTCTAGTCATGGTCAGATAATACAAGCCAAGGACAATATCCTGTGATGGAACGATAATAGGCTTACCATTGGACGGACTCAAAATATTATTAGTTGACATCATCAAAACGCGAGCCTCAAGCTGTGCCTCTAAAGACAGAGGCACATGAACAGCCATCTGATCGCCATCAAAGTCCGCATTGAATGCAGCACAAACCAAAGGGTGTAACTGAATTGCTTTGCCTTCAATGAGTACTGGCTCAAAAGCCTGAATACCAAGACGATGAAGAGTTGGTGCACGATTTAACAACACAGGATGCTCACGAATAACTTCCTCCAATATATCCCATACTTCAGGCCGTTCCTTCTCAAGCATTCGCTTAGCAGCTTTAATGGTTGTTGCCATGCCGTACAATTCTAACTTTGAGTACACGAAAGGCTTAAATAATTCGAGTGCCATTTTCTTGGGCAAACCACATTGATGGAGCATCAATTCTGGGCCAACAACGATAACCGATCGACCTGAATAGTCGACGCGCTTACCAAGCAGATTTTGTCTAAAACGTCCCTGCTTACCTTTAAGCATGTCAGATAGTGATTTAAGTGGACGCTTATTAGCACCCGTAATAGCTCGGCCACGACGTCCATTATCAAATAAGGCGTCAACTGACTCCTGCAACATACGCTTTTCATTACGCACAATTATTTCAGGTGCACGGAGCTCAATCAGACGCTTTAATCGATTATTTCGGTTGATGACACGGCGATACAAGTCATTGAGGTCTGAGGTAGCAAATCTACCCCCATCAAGAGGCACCAATGGACGAAGTTCAGGTGGTATAACTGGAATGGCTTCCAATATCATCCACTCTGGGCGAGCGCCGGAAGCAACAAAAGACTCCACCAATTTCAAGCGCTTGACAAATTTTTTGCGCTTGGCCTCAGAATTAGTCTCCTTAAGATCAGCACGCAAAATTGACAATTCATCATCAAGATCAAGAGCTTCCAGCATTTTTCTTATAGCCTCTGCTCCAATACCAACACTGAATGAATCATCGCCATACTCATCGATTGCGTTCTGGTAAGCATCCTCAGAGAGTAACCCGTGCAAAGGCAATGGTGTTAAGCCAGGTTCTACCACCACATAATTTTCAAAATAAAGAACACGCTCAAGGTCTTTAAGAGTCATATCTAACAGCAAACCAATGCGCGATGGCAATGATTTCATGAACCAGATATGAGCAACTGGAGAGGCCAGTTCAATATGGCCCATACGTTCACGCCGAACTTTTTGTAAGGTTACTTCAACTCCACATTTTTCACAAGTAATACCCTTGTATTTCATTCGCTTGTACTTACCACACAAGCACTCATAATCTTTGGTTGGGCCAAAAATACGTGCACAAAAGAGGCCATCTCGCTCCGGCTTAAACGTTCTATAGTTAATGGTTTCAGGCTTCTTTATCTCACCAAATGACCACGAACGAATACGCTCAGGTGATGCAATTGCAATGCGGATAAGATCAAATTGCTGAGCGCCTCTAACCTGCCCAAAAACTTTCGTCAATTCATTCATATTAACTCTCCTTCTCGGGCCATTAATGCAACTCAACGTTAAGACCAAGAGAATGTAGTTCCTTGACCAAAACATTGAAGGATTCAGGAATACCGGCTTCGAAGGTATCGTCACCACGCACTATAGATTCGTATACTTTAGTTCGGCCAGAAACATCATCCGATTTTACAGTAAGCATTTCCTGCAAAGTATATGATGCGCCATACGCCTCAAGAGCCCATACTTCCATTTCACCAAAACGCTGACCACCAAATTGTGCTTTACCACCCAGTGGTTGCTGAGTAACAAGAGAGTAAGGGCCTATCGAACGAGCATGGATCTTATCATCAACTAGATGATGAAGCTTAAGCATATATATATAGCCTACTGTCACCTTACGATCAAAAGCTTCACCTGTTCGCCCGTCAATAAGGGTCATCTGACCCGATGCATTGAGACCAGCTTTTGCCAACATTTCGTTTATATCTACCTCACGTGCTCCATCAAACACTGGCGTTGCCATGGGCACACCGGGTCTGAGATTATTGGACATTTCCAACAGCTCATCATCGTTTAACAAGGCAACTCTATCTTTGTATTCCCTGTCTCCATAAATATCTTTCAACTGATCACGCAACTTTGCAATATCAACATCCTCACCCACTACATCAAGCATATTACTGATCTGTTCCCCCAATTTTGCGCTTGCCCAGCCCAAGTGTGTTTCAAGAATCTGACCAACATTCATGCGCGATGGTACGCCTAAGGGATTAAGGACTATATCAACGGGCTGCCCATCTTCAAGATAAGGCATGTCCTCCTGAGGAACGATTCGTGAAATAACACCCTTATTACCGTGTCTACCAGCCATTTTATCACCTGGTTGTAATTTACGCTTAACCGCTATGAACACTTTTACCATCTTCATGACGCCCGGTGAGAGGTCATCACCGCTTTGTAATTTATCAACCCTATTATCGAAACGAGCCTGAAGTGCAGCAATACTTTCTTCAAAATGCCTCTTTAGCTCCTCGACATCTTTCATAGCCCTATCATTTGAGACTACAATCTGAGAAATTTGACCAGCTGTGAATTCGTCCAGAGCTTTCTGGGTAATCTTCACATTGACATCCAAACCACTAGGCCCACTCACTACCGTTTTACCGATCAATAAAGCTGTCAAACGCGATAGAAAACTTCGCTCCAGAATTGCCCTTTCATCATCACGATCTTTTGCCAGTCTGTCTATTTCATAGCGTTCGATAGCTAGCGCTCGTTCATCCTTGTCAACACCACGACGAGAAAAGACACGCACCTCGACAACTGTTCCACTAACGCCAGGAGGGAGTTTCAGGGATGTGTCACGCACATCCGAAGCTTTCTCCCCAAAGATAGCACGTAAAAGTTTTTCCTCTGCCGTCATGGGACTCTCACCCTTTGGAGTTACTTTTCCAACAAGGATGTCACCGGGTTTAACTTCTGCACCAATGTAAACAATACCAGCTTCATCTAGATTCTTTAGTGACTCTTCACCGACATTAGATATGTCGCGCGTGATCTCCTCTTGACCCAACTTGGTATCACGGGCCATGACCTCAAATTCTTCAATATGAATTGAGGTAAATACGTCATCTCTAACAATACGTTCAGAGATAAGTATTGAATCTTCGAAGTTATAGCCATTCCATGGCATAAAGGCGACAAGAACATTACGCCCCAAAGCCAATTCTCCAAAATCTGTTGATGGTCCATCAGCAATGGTGTCACCAGCTCTAACTGTGTCACCCACCTTGACTAGTGGACGCTGATGCAAAAAAGTGTTCTGGTTGGAACGCTGAAATTTAAGCAGATTATATATATCAACTCCAGCTGCAGAGTGAGAGGTTTCCTCCGTTGCCCTGACGACAATTCTTGTTGCATCGATCTGATCAATTACACCCGAACGCTTTGCAACGATAGTGGCACCAGAATCTTCAGCGACTTTCGCCTCCATACCAGTACCAACTAGTGGTGCCGCAGCACGAAGTAAAGGAACTGCCTGACGTTGCATATTTGAACCCATCAACGCACGGTTGGCATCGTCGTTTTCAAGAAACGGAATTAGTGCCGCTGCAACGGAGACAAGTTGCTTTGGCGAAACATCCATAAAATCAATGGTTTCAGGTAGCACCATAACAAAATCACCACCTTTTCGACAGCTAATCAAATCTTGAACAAACTTACCCTTGGAATCAATTTCCGCATTTGCCTGAGCTATAGTATATCTGCCTTCCTCCATAGCTGACATATAATGAATGTCAGCAGTTACTTTTCCTTTTTCAACTTTACGGTATGGCGTTTCTATGAAGCCATATTTGTTGACGCGAGCAAAAGTAGCCAACGAATTAATTAGACCAATATTAGGCCCCTCAGGAGTTTCAATTGGACAGATTCGACCGTAGTGTGTTGGGTGCACATCTCTAACTTCAAAGCCGGCACGTTCACGGGTCAATCCACCAGGTCCAAGTGCAGAAAGACGTCGTTTATGAGTTATTTCTGAAAGCGGGTTAGTTTGATCCATAAATTGCGATAACTGTGAAGAGCCAAAGAATTCACGAACTGCGGCAGCAGCCGGTTTAGCATTAATTAAATCATGGGGCATGACAGTATCAATGTCGACAGAACTCATACGTTCACGAATAGCACGCTCCATACGAAGTAGACCAACTCGATATTGGTTTTCCATCAACTCACCAACCGAGCGAACACGACGGTTACCCAGGTGATCAATGTCATCAATCTCTCCTCGACCATCCTTCAGATCTACAAGGGTTTTCACCACAGCCATTATGTCCTCTTTACGAAGAACCCTTACTGTGTCTTCAGTTTCAAAGCCCAATCTAGAGTTCATTTTAACACGCCCTACTGAGGACAAGTCATAACGTTCCGAGTCAAAGAAAAGACTCTCGAACAATGCCTCAGCAGCTTCAAGGGTAGGAGGCTCACCAGGACGCATGACACGATAAATGTCAATTAACGCTTCCTCACGCTGGGTGTTTTTATCGACGGCTAAAGTGTTGCGAATGTAGGGCCCAATATTAATATGATCGATAGCCAACGTTTCAATTTCGTTAAATTTTGCTTGAGCAAGTGTTTCTAAAAGGTCCTCTGTTAACTCAGCTCCAGACTCAGCATAAATCTCGCCGGTGCTCTCATTATACATGTCAACAGAAATATAACGCCCAATCAAATCTTCGTCAGAGACCAATTGCTCATTCATTCCCTTTTCTGCCAACTCACGTATGAGACGAGGAGTCATCTTGGTTCCAGTCTCCGCAACAACTTTTCCCGTTTTTGCGTTCACTAGATTACTAGTTAGCTTCACACCACGTAAAACATCCCCATCAAAAGGCGTTTTCCAACCCTTCTTTACTCGGGTATATAAAACCTTATCATAGAAAAAAGAGAGAATTTCTTCTGGCGAAAAACCTTCTTTTTCAACTGCCTCAACTGTCTTGTTGTCTTTGGCTCGTTTAGCTATCAATTTATCGGTTTTATCATTGTTTAGGGCCATCAACAGTGTTGTTACGGGTAATTTGCGACGGCGATCGATACGCACGTAGGCTAAATCTTTGGCGTCAAACTCAAAATCTAGCCAAGAACCCCGGTAGGGTATGACGCGTGCAGCGAATAAAAATTTTCCAGATGAATGGGTTTTACCTTTATCATGATCAAAAAATACACCGGGAGAACGATGCATCTGCGAAACAATAACCCTCTCGGTACCATTGACAACAAAAGTACCATTGTCAGTCATTAAAGGCATATCGCCCATGTACACGTCTTGTTCTTTGATATCTAGTATGGAGCGCGCCCCAGTTTCTTCGTCAATGTCCCACACCACCAAACGCAGTGTGACTTTTAGAGGAGCGGCAAAGGTCATACCACGCTGTTGACACTCCTCAACATCATATTTAGGTGCTTCAAATTTGAACCCTACATATTCTAGTGTTCCCCGTTCGGAAAAATCCTTAATTGGAAAAACTGACTTGAAAACTTCATCAAGGCCACAGCCCACACGTTCTTCAACGGTCATTTCCGTTCTAAAAAATTTGTCATATGATGCCTTTTGAACCTCAACAAGGTTTGGCATAGAGGCAACTTCTTTAAGGTTGCCAAAAAATTTTCGTGCCCTCTTACGGCCCGTATAGGAGATTTCCATATCAACTGTCCCTACAACTTTTTTCTATATGCAACACATAATCAACCACCGCAGTTTAAGTATGTGTTCAATTTTAATTTTTCATGACGCTAATGACGGTAGTCCCATGCTTAACGTCATTTGAGGTAACGGCATCCATGTTTCCCGGCTTCGGTAAAGCCCATCTGAACAGATGACTACAATTCCATAAAACTTGGCATACCGACGATTGATTAAATATCTATTGTCGGCACGCTTTCTAGGTTTGCTGAGCATATTTAGTTCACCCAACGTTATTTAACTTCTACTGTTGCACCAGCTTCTTCCAATTTTTTCTTCAGTTCTTCGGCCTCTTCTTTATTAACACCTTCTTTAAGAGGCTTTGGTGCAGATTCAACTAGTTCTTTAGCCTCCTTTAAGCCGAGAGCTGTGATAGCTCGAACTTCTTTAATTACGTTTATTTTTTTGTCACCAGCTGCAGTCAAGATAACATCATAATCAGTCTTTTCCTCGCTGGCTTCAGCAACTGCAGCAGGACCTGCTACTGTCGCAACAGGGGCAGCAGCAGAAACGCCCCATTTCTCTTCAAGAAGCTTAGAAAGTTCTGCCGCCTCCATGACGGTCAGATTTGAAAGATCGTCAACGATTTGATCAAGATTAGCCATTATATTAACCTCCTAGGGATTGAACTGTCATATAAAAATTTGTAAGAGCCGGTTGATTTAAGCTGTTCCACCCTCACTAGTCTTGGCGGAAATAACTCGCGCAACCTGCCCACCCGGCGCTTTTAAAACACCGGCTATGCGAGTTGCGGGGGTGCTGATCAAACCAACAATTTTGGAACGAAGTTCATCGATTCCAGGCAGGCTTGCAAGAGCCTTTATACCATTCACATCCAGAACTTCTTCGCCAAGTGCTCCGCCAAGGATAACCAGTTTGTCATTGGACTTAGAAAATTTAACAGCAACCTTAGCGGGTGCGACTGGGTCATCTGAATAGGCAATCGCAGTTGGCCCATTAAACAAGTCGCTTAGGGTGCTATACTTTGTGCCGTCAATGGCACGCCGTGTGAGCCGATTCTTTGTCACTTTAAAACTAGCTCCTGCCGCACGCATCTCACTTCGAAGAACACTAATCTCAGCTACCGTCAACCCACTGTAGTGAGTGACGACCACCATGGCAGATTTCTCAAAGGTCTGATGCATTGTAGCAACCAGTTCTTCTTTTTGTCCTCGGTCCACTGTCTTTTCTCCAGCTTTTTATGATTCCAACTGTAACTCTCGCAATCTACGAGTCCACAAGAGGGAACCGTTGGACTTGTGGCACTCTTATAAGTCGGAAAAGTGCCGCTAAGCCTGTCCAGTACGCCAGTTCTTCCCGTTTACAAAACGGCTTTTGTACTGTCTGTGCAGGTGGAAAATACCATTATGGAGGCCTTACAGCTTGTAATACCACCGCCTACAGTCTTGGACAGGTCGAGTGTGGTATTTTACACACCCTAACCAGAAAGTGTCTTGAAAAACACAAACTAGAATTGCTTATAATTAAACTCCCAAATTGCTAATATCAAGCTTTACGCTAGGTCCCATCGTTGAAGAGATGGAAATACGTTTCATATATGTACCTTTGGCGCCTGTGGGCTTTGCCTTGCTAATAGCGCCAATGAAAGTGGAAATATTTTCACCTATGGCCTCGGCAGAGAAACTCACCTTTCCAACCCCTGCGTGAACAATACCCTCTTTTTCGACTCGAAACTCAATTTGTCCGCCTTTTATGGCTTTTACCGCTGAAGCTAAATCCATTGTAACTGTTCCTAGCTTTGGGTTTGGCATAAGACCTTTAGGGCCTAAAATCTTTCCAAGCTGACCAATTACCGCCATCATATCTGGTGTTGCTATGAGTCTGTCAAAATTAATGTTACCCTTTTTTATCTGATCCGCTAATTCATCAGAGCCTACAAGATCAGCCCCTGCCTCCTCTGCTTCTTTAACTTTATCGCCTTTTGCAAAAACTGCCACACGCAAACTTTTACCTGTGCCATGGGGCAAAGATACCACGCCTCTTACCATTTGATCTGCATGCTTGGGGTCAACACCAAGGTTGAGTGCAACATCTACGGTTTCATCGAACTTAGTATTAGCATTTTCTTTAACGATTTTCACAGCGTCACTTAGTGTGTAAAAAGCTGTGCGATCAACATTTCCTCTTGCTTTCTTTAGGCGCTTTCCAGGTGAAGTCATTACTCTATTCCCCAACAACTTCAATACCCATGGAACGAGCAGAACCTTTAATCATTTGGCAAGCCCCATCCATATCGTTAGCATTCAAATCAACCATCTTCATTTCCGCAATTTCACGTACCTGCGCCATTGTTATTTTCCCAACGGTATTACGATTGGGCTCACCTGAACCTTTGGTCAACTTTGCTGCTTTCTTAAGAAAGAAACTTGCTGGTGGGGTCTTGGTAACAAAATCAAATGTTGCGTCCTGATATGCAGTAATAACAACCGGAATTGGCATGCCCTTCTCCATATTTTGAGTTTCAGCGTTGAAAGCCTTGCAAAATTCCATAATATTTAAACCAGCTTGGCCCAATGCCGGACCAATTGGTGGAGATGGATTAGCTGAACCTGCTGGCACTTGTAGCCGAACATAGCCTTTAATCTTCTTTGCCATTATCTACCTCAATTAAATCTACTATCATGAGTGCGTGGTGTGGTCATGGCAGACCTTCCACACTATTGTTAAGCAATATCTTAAAGTTTTTCCACCTGAGAATACTCTAATTCCACAGGTGTTGCACGGCCAAAAATAGAGACAGCCACTTTGAGCCTTGCACGTTCTTCATCTAAGTCTTCCACTATGCCGTTAAACGAATTGAATGGTCCATCACAAACACGAACCTGTTCTCCTACTTCAAAAATAATGGAGGGCTTTGGACGCTCAACTCCTTCTTGCACCTGATGTAAAATTCGCTCCGCCTCAGCATTTGTAATTGAAGATGGGCGTCCGCCGGATCCAAGAAACCCAGTAACCTTTGGCGTATTCTTGACTAAATGCCAGGTTTCATCAGTCATTTCCATTTTGGCCATTACATAACCGGGAAAGAACTTGCGCTCTGCAGCCACACGTGCTCCTCGGCGTAACTCAACCACCTCTTCCACGGGCACCAGTACTTGCTCAAACTTATCTCCCATACCAGCTTGAACAGCTTGTTCTGAAATGGACGCCGCAACCTTCTGTTCGAAGCCGGAATAAGCGTGAATAATATACCAGCGCATAGCCATGTTCAGCCTCCCAGACCAAAGATTGTGCGAATACCTAATGCCAAAATCTGATCGATCAAAAAAAAGAATATTGCAGCGACAATAACCATGACAAAAACCATGGCCGTGGACACTCCCGTCTCTTTACGAGTTGGCCAGGTCACTTTTGACGTTTCCTGACGAACTTCCTGAACGAATTTAGCTGGACTATTCTTAACCATCAAATAAAAAAACCTTTTCACGTCAACAACCCTCAACCGAAACCACCGGATGATGGCAGGGGCAGCAGGGTTCGAACCCGCGACCTACGGTTTTGGAGACCGTCGCTCTACCAACTGAGCTATGCCCCTAGACGCATAACATTTAAATACAAGCCTATAGCAAGCAGTGCATGCAGACTACCAAAACAACTTTTCAACTTCATTCAACAATCGAGGAGACAACCCCAGCGCCCACGGTACGACCGCCCTCGCGAA
>MDTD01001649.1_pt1 | contig 85512 bp, 57 predicted proteins | sample 811221 | NCBI WGS metagenome assembly MDTD01 (sample SAMN05326646, study PRJNA326480) | marine metagenome | isolation source: seawater | place: Pacific Ocean: South West | collected 2011
ATGAATGAATGAATGAATGAATGAATGAATGAATGAATGAATGAATGAATCGTCCCCGCGCGCGACCACCGTCCGAGCGTCCCGCGCGTCCGTCCCCCTCGCGCGGTCACCCGTCTCGCGCCCTCCGCTCTCGACCTCCTCCTCGCGCTCGTCGACCTCCTCGTCGACGACTGCGAACGTCGACGTCGTCCGACCGCCGCGCGCTATCTATCCACGCGTCCGATCGATATTCATACTCCATAGAGAAGAGACTCAGATGTCCATGTCACGTCTATGTATATGTGCACACAATATAGTGTACGGGAATTAAGGCGATCTGCGTGTACAAAAGAAGGACACGCCGAGAGGTCGCGATGTCGCGCGATGTGTGAGACGTCAGACGTCGCGCGGTCGCGCGGTCGTTCGCGATGGGTGACGACTCTCAGACGCACCCGCGAGACGATGGATCGACGGACGATCCGTCGACGTGGTGGGGACGATTGATGCCGACGTCCGAGGATGCGATTCGCGCGAGACACGTCGATCGCGCGGCGCGCGCGCGCGACGACGGCGGACGCGCGCGAGGGGAGAGCGCGCTCGAGGCGAAGACGCGGGGGGGTGGGATCATGCTTCGAATGCGATCGAGCGTCGTGGGGAGGATCGTGATGAATAAGGAGGGAACGGCGCGCGCGAAGACGCAACCGGCGGATATCGCGTTGGACGCGGCGAGCGGTGCGCGCGAGGCGAGGCGAGGCGAGGCGAGGCGAGTCGACGGGACGGGACGGGACGGGACGGGATGGGATGGGATGGGATGGGATGGGATGACTCCGTTCGTATACGTTTTTTTTGTTTTTTTTTGATGTCGTTCGTTCGTGTTCTCGAAGGATGGATTGACTGACCGAACGCGTCGAATCTCGATTCGAATCGATTCGATTCGAATAGTGAGCGCCAAGCACGCGGTGGTGACGTGCGAGGTGAAGGACGCCGAGGCGTCGCCTCCCGAGTTGGAGGTGAAGATCGTGGATCTGTCCAGGAACGGGGTGACGCTGAACGGGCTGAAATTGAAAAAGGATGAATACGTCGCGTTGAAGGACGGGGACGTGGTGACGCTGCCGTTTCACTTGGAGTATAGGTTTGAACTTAACCCGGAGGGAACGCCGCCGCGATCGACGCGCGCGCTGTTGCACGGCGCGCCGACGCCGTTACAGTTGAAAAAACGCTCGCCGGGGGCGAGCGTCGGGGACGGACGCGAGGATGGGTCGAACTCGAAGCGCGCGCGAGGCGTCGACGGCGCCGACGCCGAGGCGCTGCGCGAGGCGAACCAGGCGAACGAGACGCTGCGTCGACGCGTGGAGGAATTGGAAAAGGCGCTCGAGGCTGAGGCGGTCGACGAACGACGGAAACAGAGCGACGAGACGAACGACGCGGAAGTCGTCGACGAATTGGAGCGAAAGCTCGCGTCGGCGGAGGAACGCGCCGTCAAGGCGGAGAACGAACTCGACGAGGCGAAGCGCGTGGTGGAAAACGCCGCCGCCGCGACGAAAGAGTTGGAGACGAAACTCGCCGAGACGACCGCGTCCAAGGCGACGCTCGAGACCTCGCTCGAGGTAGCCGAGGCGCGACGCGTGGAAGAGATTGAGATGCTGAAGAGCGAACACGCGAGCGTCGTCGAATCGCTACACGCGCGCGTGGCGGACGTCGTCGCCGAGACGGCGCCGCTCAAAGAATCGCTCGCGCACGCCAAGGCGCAACTCGAAAAGAACGGACACGTCGTTCGCGAATCGCACGAATTGGCAAAGCAACTGTTCGATAAGCTCGGTGAATCCGTGCGCGCGACGGCGAGCGTCTCTTTCGGCGACGACGGCGACGACGACGAGACGACGCGCGAAAAGACGCCCCAAGCAGACGCGACCGCCGACGACGGCGAGCGTCCATCGGGCGACGCGGCGGACAACCGCAACGACGAGATGGACCAAGGAAACACCGACGCAGACGAGACCACGCCGGGAGGCAAGGCGGGCGGAGACGCGGCGTCGCCGCCTCTGCGCTCCATCAGCAACTCTCTGCTGCCGGAATCGGAATCAAACAAACGACGAGGCGCTCGCGACAGCGAGGGCGTCATCCCCATGAATGTACTCGAAGACTAGACGCGAACGACCGACGCGACGCGACCGTATGGATGGAACACTAAATCAACGAACGCTGTTTTATACGTCTCATCGATCGCGTCCCCGCGCGTCGCGCGTCCCCGCTCGAGGCGCGTCCCCAGTCTCCACTCGTCGTCGCGCGCGTCCGTTCGTGAGCGTGACTTCACCCGCGGACGCCCGGTGGACGGACGCGAATCGGTCGGTCGTCGCGCGGTCTGCGCCATGCTCTCCGCCCCGGCCCGCGCGCGCGTCGCGTTCGCGCACCGCGCGCGGGTCGTCTCAAAAAGTAACCGCCACCGCCGCCGCGCGTTCGTCCCCGTACCTCGCGCGAGGGGCGACGACGGCGATCGACCGGACGTCGCCGTGCTCGGAGGCGGTGCCGCGGGACTCACCGCGGCGTATTTCGCGGCGACTCGCGGCGCCGAGGTGACGGTGTTTGAACGAACGTCCGAGCCCGGGAAGAAGATTTTAATGTCCGGCGGCGCCAGGTGTAACGTGCTCCCGGCGAGCGCGAGCGCGGGAGATTTCGTGACGGAATCCGCGGCGAGGAGGCTCAAAGCCGTGTTGGCGTCGTGGAGCGTGGATCGGTGTAAGGAGTGGTTGGAGGAGGACGTGGGATTGGCGCTCGGCGTCGAGCGGGAGACGAACAAGTATTTTCCGCTGAGTAATTCATCGAAAGAGGTGCGAGATAAGCTCGTGAGCGCGTGCGAAAGAGCGGGGGTGAAGTTTAAGTTTGAGACCTCGGTCGATGGTCTCGCGCGATCTGGGGACGAGGACGCGTGCGAGTGGACGCTTCGAGTGCGAGGATCGGCGGACGTGCGCGCGAAAACCGTCGTTCTGGCGATGGGAGGTATGAGTTTTCCGGCAGTGGGAACCGACGGCACGGGATACGCCATCGCGAGGCGCGATCTCGGTCACGCCCTCAACGAGCCATATCCGGCGCTCGTGCCTCTGACCGGACCGCACCCGGGGGGCGAAGCTATGCCGGGCGTGTCCACGCAGGTTGAGCTCAAGGTGACGGAGTCAAAGTCTGGCGGCGGAGGCGGAGGGAAAAAGAAGGCTGCGCGGGCGACGCGCAAGGGATTTTTATTCACGCACCGCGGATTTTCGGGACCGAGCATTTTAGATCTCAGTCATCACTTGGTGCGTCCTCTGGTGCGCGCGAACAACGCCAAGGGCGGGAGCACCCAAGACGAAAACTTCGACGATCCGACGGACGCGTCGCCGAAAATGATGGTCAACTGGAGCGGCATCAACCGCGAGGAGTGGCAGGAGCGCCTGACGGCGCCACCGGGCAGAGCTCTTGTCTTGAGTCGACTCCGCGAAGCGCTCCCGAGCAGACTAGCCGACGCCCTCGTCGCGGAATCCGGCATCGATTCGAGATGCAAAATAGCCGAGCTCAAAAAGGATGATCGTCTCAAGCTCTTGAAAGTGTTGACCGAGTACGAAATCGCTGTCAAGGGTCATCAAGGTTATCGCAAGGCTGAGGTCACGGGAGGGGGAGTCGCGCTGGATGAATTAAACACCGCCTCGATGGAATCGCTCAAGGCGCCGGGAATATTTTTTTGCGGCGAGGTGTGCGACGTGTTCGGTCGAATCGGTGGATTCAACTTTCTTTGGGCGTGGTGCAGCGGACGTCTCGCCGGCCAAAGCGCGGCTCGCAAAGTTTTAGAGGCTGAAGGGTGAGAGAAGCACTATCAGTGAGAGAAGCACTATCAGATACAGTAGCATTTTACAACAATTTACAGATCCAACAATTTGATTATTGATTATGAAACGCTCGGCGGGATGAATTGCCAAGGTCTCAACATCATCGTACTCACCGGGTTAGGTTCACATTGTACAGGCGTAGACAGGAACAGCGGAATCGGTTGCACCGTCGAGTGCGACGGCGATACGCGAATTTTAGCAGCTTGACTGAGGTTGAAGATTTCTCCCTCCACGAAGACGCGACTCCATCGGACGTTTCCGCGTTCCACCGCGAGGTTGTACGCGTTCGAACTGAGTCTGCACCCCAAGATGTCGACATTCGCACCACCGGAGATGCAGATGCCATCGTTCGCGTTGGAGGCTACGTCGCAACCCTCCACGACGCAGTTGATTTCGCCGGAATTGTCCTCGTCGCTGTGTTCAGAGTCCAAATCCATGAGAAATGCTGAAAACTCCTCCTCGACGTCGAGCTCTTCGTCAAACTCATTGTACTGCGCGGGCAAATAACCGCGAATACCGTGTCTCTGGGAAATATCGATGCCGTTGAACGCGTTCCCGCGCACTTCCGAGTTTCGAATCGTTCCGTGACCGCACATTGCGATGCCGACGCTTCCGTTATTGGCGATGATGGAGCTCGTAATATCTGCGAAGGATGAAACACCGACGGAAATCCCAGCGCCCATGTTGTTTGCGATGAGATTGTCGCTGATCAAACCATATGCTCTGTCAAATAAGACGACGGCGTGCGCGTATCCGTTCACGATGCGGTTATTCGCGATGCACACCTTGCCCGAAAGCGCCGTGACGGCGGCAAACAAGCGATCGTATCCGAACGACGATGGAACACCCTCCATCTGACCGTTTTCATCATCCTTTGACATCGCCGCCGTGATTCGACATGCCGAAAGAGAGCTCTCAGACATTGTCAGAAAACTCGTAAGAAAGGAGTGAATGTTGCACGCGTGCACGTGCGCCACGGCGTTGCGCGCTGGCGCGACCACCCCTTCACCCGCGCTCACGATATCGCAACTATCGAGACGTAATTTAGAGCCATCGGAGATGTACACACACGCTTGATGACCGTCGCCCGATAAACTTCCACGCTTGGTGGCGCTGCGTCTGAAGCACGTGACATTGGTGACGATGGAGAAGAGCTTGTCGTCGCGGTGCGACCAAGACGTGGTTCTGATCGACGGACATTCATTGCTCACGATGAGAATATCTTCTCGTTTACCCACGCCTAAGATTTCCACACCGCAAGGGACGGTGAGCGGACCGTCGTACGTGCCCGGTCCAAGCTCCAAGACGTCGCCCGCCGACATGGTGTTTAGCACTCTCTGCAACGCGCGCGCTTGCATCGACTTCTCATCGGACGCGCTCACGACGCGAACGACGCGTTTACTCGTGGAGTTTCGCTTCATTTGACGCGTGGCGTATCGTTCCTTGTACACGGCTCGCCAACCTTCACCTCCCCGGTACGCGTCTGGTCGTTCCGTCTCATTTCTGAAGTTGGATTCAAACGGCAATTTCGCGCTCTTCGCCCAAGTCTGCGCCGGTCTCCACCGCCATCTCGACTCGTACAGCCCTTTCCATAAACAATCATCCATCGTCGCCTCTCGCATCGCTCGACACGTCCGCGCGAGCGCCTCGACGCCCGTCGTATCCAGAAACTCGCAAACCTTCAACAGACAGTCTCGCGGCAATCGGTCCAACGCCGCCGCCGCCGCCGCCGTCACCATCGTCTCGCGCGTCGCCTCTCTCACCCTCGCATCGTCACCGCGCGCACTCTCCAACGTCGTCTTCCGACCGCGCTGTCTTCGCCACTCGTGCCCGTTCGCTCGTCCTCGCCTCGCCCGTCTCGTCCTTCGCGCGCATCCCTCGGCGCGTTCGCCGTCGGGAAACCGTCCCGGCGACCCCACCGGACTCTCATACGTCTCCCCGCTCACGCGCTCGCCCCTCGGTCGATACCTCACGCGTATCCCTCGTCCCTCGACCCCCACCCGGTCCCGCGTCCGCGCGCGATTCCCTCGCGCGCGCGCGCATTCTCGCTCATCCGACGTGTCCCCGTCGTCATTCCCATCCATTCGCGCGCACGTCCGCCGCATCGCGCCCGACCCTCGCGCGCGGTCCTCCGAGTCACCCACGGACGCGCACAAAATCCCCGCGCGTCTTCCCTGCCCCTCCTCGTCTCTCGATCGACGACGTCGTCGCCGTCGACGCGTCGACGCGTCGAGCAATCCGAACCGGTGCCGCGCGCGCCCGTGGGGGTGCATACGTCCACGACACTGCTTGCCCATACACGAATCCATACATGATGGGCTTCACGAGCCCACACTATGCATGCATCCCGGCGCCCCGCGATGATGATGATGCCGCGCGTCCCCGCGACGGATCGAATCGATCGAGACGCGGTGCGCGAGAGACGTCGACGCGCGCGCGAAGACGAGGATACGACGACCGAGGTGGTCGCGATCGTCGTCTCCGACAAGGAAGAGATCGCCGCGTCATGTGCGGCATCTTCGCGTACAGCAACCACAACTGCCCGAAGAGTCAAAAGGAGATCGTCGAGAAACTCCTCACGGGACTGCGACGATTGGAGTATCGAGGGTACGATTCGGCGGGATTGGCGATCGACGATGGGAGCGATGCGTCGCACACGGAGGCGAAGGTGTTTCGACAGACGGGGAAGATCGCCAACCTGGAGGCGCTGTTGAGGGAGAGTGAAAGGGATTTACATCCAGAGGTTGTGTTTGAGTCGCACTGCGGCGTCGCGCACACGAGATGGGCGACGCACGGTCCGCCGGCGCCGAAGAATTCGCACCCGCACACGAGCGATGGTGGAAATGACTTTTTGGTCGTGCACAATGGGATCATCACGAATCATCAGGCGTTGAGAGAGACGTTGACGAGGAAGGGATACGTGTTCGAGAGCGACACGGATACCGAAGTCATTCCAAAGTTGACAAAGTATTTGTACGATAAGTTTCACGAAAAGTGCACGTTCAGGCAGCTCGTGATGGAGGTGTGCAGACAGTTGCAGGGAGCGTACGCGCTGGCGTTCAAGTCGAAGCACTACCCGGGTGAATTGGTGGCGGCGAAGCGGGGCTCTCCGTTGATTTTGGGCATCGCCGAGGGTCCGCATCCGGGCGAACAGCACGCGTTGGTGACGAGCGAAGGTTTCGTGCCGCCGTCCAAACGCGCGAAACGAACCTCCATTGAATTCTATTTCGCTTCGGACGCCTCAGCCATGGTTGAACACACCAAGCGCGTGTTACACCTCGAAGACGACGACGTCGCGCACATTCGCAACGGCGCGTATGGCATCTATCGCATGGAGAAGATTCACTCCGAAGGGGACGATTCGCCGAGCTTGGCGTACGCGCCGACGGTGAAGTCGGCGGAAGTCGAGCGCACGATCGAGACGCTGACGATGGAGGTTGAACAAATCATGAAGGGTAACTACGATCACTTTATGAAGAAGGAGATTCACGAGCAACCGGACGCCATTAAACAGACGATGCGCGGTCGCGTCGTCTTCGACCCGGACGGAACGACGGTGCAGCGCGTTTTCTTGGGGGGTATGGTAGATTATTTGGGCACGATTCGACGTTCGAGACGCATCATTTTGTGCGGGTGCGGAACGAGTTACCACAGCGCCATCGCCGTGCGTCAACTCATGGAGGAACTCACCGAGTTGCCGGTGACGTTGGAGCTCGCGTCCGACGTCCTCGATCGACAGTGTCCATTCTTCCGCGACGATTCCATCATCTTCATCTCTCAATCCGGTGAGACCGCGGACACGCTGCGCGCGTTGGAGTACGCCAAGTCCAAGAGTGCGCTCTGCATTGGTATCGTCAACGTTGTCGGTTCCGCAATCTCTCGCGCCACCGACTGCGGTTTGCACATCAACGCCGGCGCCGAAATCGGCGTCGCCTCCACCAAGGCGTACACGTGTCAAATCACCTCGCTGATTCTCCTCGCCCTGGCGCTCAGCGAAGACTCTCGCTCTCGCGCCGATCGTCGCATGGACATCATGCGCGGCGTTGCCAAGCTTCCGGAGACGATGCGTCGCGCGCTCGAGCTCGACGACAAGATGAAGAAACTCGCGCAATCGCTCGTCGACGAAAACTCCCTCTTGCTCTTCGGAAGAGGATACAACTACGCCACCGCCCTCGAGGGCGCGCTCAAGGTGAAGGAAGTCGCTCTGTTGCACTCCGAGGGTATCCTCGCTGGGGAGATGAAGCACGGTCCGCTGGCGCTTGTCGACGAAACCTTGCCCCTCGTCGTCATCGCCACGCGCGACTCTTCGTTCACCAAGCAAAAATCCGTCATCGAGCAGCTTCGCGCCAGAGACGCCAGGTGCATCCTCATCGTCGGCGAGGACGACGACAGTCTCGATAAATACGCGGCGAGCGATGAGATGCTCATCAAGGTTCCCGAGATGTGCGATTGCTTGCAACCGTTGATCAACATCATCCCGTTGCAGTTGTTGAGTTACCACCTCACCGTCTTGCGCGGGCACAATGTCGACCAACCGAGAAATCTCGCAAAGTCCGTCACAGTGGAGTAGGGCGACGGTCGATTCGCGTTCAGATGAGTAATACTTTGTTAATATCACCGCGCACACATTCTTTTCCTTCCGTCCATCCGGGTCGCGTTCATTTCGCTTCTCACCGCGGGCGAGCGCTCGCGCTCGCCGACGTCTTCCGAGCTCGGAGCGCGAATCGACGCGCGCGTCACACCTTCGCACGCGCGTCGGGCGGTGAGACGGGGATGTCGGGATTCTGGCGACCCGGGGCGTCGACTCCCGACGCCGGTCGACCGACGACGCTGCTGAGCGCCGACGTCGACGCCGACGACGGCGCCGGGCCGAGTTGCATTCACTTTGAGCGCAATCCGAAAGCGTCGCTCGCGGCGCGACGTCGCGCGCTTCCCATCGCCGCGCACCGAGACGAGGTGCTGTATTGCGTACAGCGTCATCAGACGACGGTGGTGGTCGGGCACACGGGGTGCGGGAAGACGACGCAGATTCCGCAGTTTCTTCGGGACGGAGGATGGTGTCGAGGCGGACGAGCGGTGGCGGTGACGCAGCCGAGACGCGTGGCGGCGCAGACGGTTGCACAGCGCGTCGCGGAGGAGGTTGGGTGCGTGTTAGGGGACGTTGTAGGGTACGCGATACGATTCGAGGACGTGTGCACGCCGGGGAAGACGGAAATTAAGTTTTGTACGGATGGCGCGTTGCTGCGAGAACTCGCCGAGGATCCGCTGTTGACGAAATATTCCGTCGTCATGGTGGACGAGGCGCACGAACGCACGCTCGCGACGGATCTGTTGTTGGGACTCTTGAAAAAGGTGCAACGCGCGCGACGCGATTTGCGTTTGATCGTGTCGAGCGCGACAATTCAGGCGGAATCGTTTGCGGAGTTTTTCGACGCGAGCGCCGCGGACGCCGCCGACGGGAAAGGCGGCGACGAGCCTTCGAGGAAACCAGTCATCATGTCCGTCGAAGGGCGAGCACATAGCGTGTTGATGCATTATTTAGACGAGCCGACGGGCGATTACGTGCGAACGGCGGTGGAGACGGTGTTGGAAGTGCATCGCAGCGAAGGTCCGGGCGACATACTCGTCTTTCTCACGGGCGAAGAAGAGATCGACGACGCGGTGAATTTGCTCGAAGAAGAGGCTCGAGAGATGCGAAAAGATTCTCATAGATATGCGAGCGCTGGATTAGATTTAGTGGTGTGTCCGCTGTATGCGGGATTGAATCCCGCTGCGCAACTCGAGGCGTTTCGACCTCCGAGAAGAGGCACGAGAAAGGTTGTCGTGGCGACGAATGTCGCGGAAACCTCTGTCACGATCGAGGGCATCGTGTACGTCGTGGACTCGTGTTTCGCGAAACAAAAGGCGTACGACCCAGAGCGAGGCATGGAAAGTTTGTACGTGGCGCCTTCGAGCAAGGCGAGCGCGAATCAACGCGCGGGTCGCGCGGGTCGCGTTCGTCCGGGCAAGTGCTTCCGATTGTGCACCGAATTAGATTTCCGCGCCTTGGCTGACGTCACCGCGCCCGAGATAGTTCGTAGCGATCTGGCGAGCACGGTGTTGCAGATCAAAGCGATGGGCATCGATAACATCATGAATTTCGAGTGGATTTCGCCGCCGCCGGCCTCGAACATGATCAAGGCGCTCGAACTCTTGTACGCGCTCAGAGCCTTAGACGACGACGCAAAACTCACGAACCCGCTCGGCATTCACTTGGCGGAGCTTCCGGTGGAACCACAATTAGGAAAAATGCTCTTGGTGAGCGGCGAGATGGGGTGCGTGCGCGAGGCGCTCACGGTGGCGGCGTATATGCAGGTGCGTTCGCTGTGGGTGACGCACCGCGGTCAAAAGAAACGTTTAGATGAAATGCGTCAACGTTTCGCCGTGGAAGAGGGCGACGCGATCATGATGCTGAACATTCACGACGCGTACCGCGACGCGAGAAACCAGTCGAAATTCGCCAACAACAACATGCTCAATAATCGCGCGCTCTTGCGCGCCGGCGACGTTCGCGCGCAGTTAAAGCGCCATCTCGACCGGCTCGGGGGCATCACGAACTCATCCTGCGGCGAAGACACGATACCGATTCGTCGAGCCATAGCCGCTGGCTTTTTCGCCAACGCCGCCGCGTTGGCTCCGTACGGCGGCGGCGCCGACGGTTCCGTCTTCAACTCTCTTCGCGCCTCGAGCGCTCGCGCTCGCGCCCGAGAGCTTCGCGTGCACCCGAGCTCCGCCATCTTCAATTCTCGTCCCACCTGCGTCGTGTACTGCTCCGCCGTGCGCACGGACAGAGAGTACATGCGCGACGTCACCGTCGTCGAGGCGGATTGGCTTCGCGAGCTCGCGCCGCACTTTTACCGCGCCGCGCCCGCGCGCGCCTAGCGCCTCGCAGCGCGCACGCGCCCATCATCACACCACGCACCGCAGCGCGCAGACCAACGTTGTGTACACACACGCATCGATCGATCGATATTATCGCGTCGACCCGTCCCGTCGACGTTCGCGCGCGCGTCCATTCGTCTTCCCAAACGAAACGCGCGCGCGCGCGCGCGCCTCCACCTTCACCACCACTCCTCGCGCTCCCGAACCCAACCCAACCAAAAAGAACAGGCGACGTTTCGCCGCGTCGCGCGCCGTCTCTCCCGCGTCCCCGCTCTCGCGCGCTCCCCGCTCGCCGCTCGCGGCGGCCGGTGTGCGCCGTTCGGTTCCCCGCCTCGCGCGGTGCCCGACGCTTCAACGCGCGCCTCGACCGAGCGTCAGCCCGATCGCGGTCGCGGACCGCGAGCTCGAGGCGGACGCGCGATCCGCGCGGTGTTTCATGCAGACGCGGGCGACGACGCGCGCGCGCGACGGGGCGCCGCCCCGCCCCGGGCGTCCGGTTACAAGCCGTCGCGACACGACCCAGCGATAGACTTCTCGCACGGCGAGTAGGAGGGGGTCTTTCTTTATTGGATGTATGTGTGGTAAAAGTTATGGGTGCGAGTGCACCGGTCGCGTCGTCGTCGTCATCGCGTCCTTTTCCTCGGTCCGCGACGTCCTCTCGCGCGGGAGACGACGGCGCGGGAGACGGGTCGTCGTCGTCGTCGTGATCGTCGTCGTCGTCGTCGTCGTCGTCGTCGTCGAGCGATCGAGCGATCGAGCGCGGATTCGGGACGGAGGAAGGAGGCGCGGAGACGACCCGAGGCGTTCGGATTGATTCGGATTTGGATTTGGATTGGATTCGAATCTTTTCCCTCTCGCGCGTCGGTGCGATCGCGTGATCGTGCCTCGGCTTGCGGTGACGCGGGACGAACATGTCGTGGCGCGCGGTGCGGAGGGGAGGGACGCTGAGCGCGCCGGGACATCGAGGGGGGACGTCGGGGTCGGGGTCGTTCGACGTCGGCGCGCGCGGGAGCGTCGTCGGCGCGGACGCGAACGTCGTCAATGGGAGCGCGATGGGGGAGGACGTCGGTGGATACCGGACGGTGGTGATCGATGCGACGGAGATCGACGTGCCGCACGTCGAGGCGCTCGTGGCGTCGAAGCGAGCGAGGTGGTTGACGCTGGAACGCGGGACGAATGACGGGTGGGCGCGAGGCGCCGAGGCGCGCGAACACGATGAGGAGAGATACGAGGAAGAGGACGCGAACGGGGACCAGACGAGACGATCGACGGAAATAGAGGCGTCGACGTCGGCGAGCGGTGATGGGAAGAATGGTCAGACGATGGAATCGACGAATGATTTCGCGACGGATGGCTCGCTGTTACAGTTGTATCACGCAGGCGTTCGAGGCACGCATCCGTTTCCGGGATCATTGGCGCTTCCGAAGACACCGACGAGCGCGTTGGTTCGCGGTGAAAAGTTACCCGCGGTGTCCGCGCGCGCGGCCGAGCGAGAGAGTCGCACGTTACGGTTCACGATGGAGGTGGCGGAGATTCACTTTGAAGTCGGCGCGCTCGAGACGGTGGAGGGGACGATGGCGCTCTACGACGTGCAAACGCGTACCAAGGTGAGCGAAAATTTTCACTTTTCGTGGCCGAACGCGAAACAGCAGAAAACGATCGCCGCTTTCACCGTTCCAGCCGAAGCTTTGACGCCAAATCTGAGACTCATCGCGCATCTCACCCATCTCGCCGCGGACGAGGGCGGCATAGAGGACAAGGTGTACACGCACAAAGACATTCGTAAGGCGAAGGTTCACGCCGAAAAGGAGCGACAACGAGTGCTGGGAATGGAGGCACTTCGTCAGGCGAAGGAGCAACAGGTAATGCAGGCGAGATCGACGCAAGCCACATCGGTGCACTCGTCCGATGGGAGCTCGGCGCTTGCAGCGCAAGAGGTTGAAAATCTGAATTTGTCCAAGCGTCGAAACTTACTCGCGTGGGCGGTGCTGCCAATTTTCGACTTACGCGTGGGAGGTGCGCCGGGCGCGAACATGCTGTTGAAAGAAACGTCGTGCTCGGAGATGTATCGAGTCAAAGAGGCTTACAGTGACCACGCGCTCCTCGAGGCGGCGATGTCGAACGGAACGAGTCACTCTCTGAAATCGCACAAACCGATTCGATGCAGAATGATTTGTCGACTGAACCCGTTGAACGCGCCGTCACCGGGCGCGGAAATCAATGGGTTCGAGTTCCCGAGAGGTTTAGTGCACGTCAAGGAGTTGAGCTCTTTCACCCCGCGCGTCGCGACCGGCGCTTTCGATTGGGAAATGGCTTGGGGCGGCGCCATCGACGACGGTCTCGCGAGAGAGCTATACGTGTACGTGAAATCGATAGACATCGGCAAACGTCAAGACCTTCGGGTGCGCATTCAGCTCAGAGACGATGACTTAGAGATTGAAAGCAAAGGTTTACTGGCTTTCCCGTCGCCATGCGGTCGGGGGATGTGTCGCGAGAGCTGGACGACCATGAGCCGCATGCGCTCCAAAGGTGGTGTGTTTTATCACGAAGCGCGCGTACGGCTGCCCGTGCGGTTGAATCCATCGCACCATCTCGTGTTGAGCATCTACGGCGCGCAAAGCGCGGCGAATGGCATGTTCGGTAGTGGCGGCGGCGAGGAAGCATTGCTCGGCCACTCCGTCATCAATCTTTGCTCTCAACCCGAAACCTTGGCGGCGAAGGTTGCGAGCGCGACGACACCCACGGGTGGCGACATCAGCCTCGTCGCGATGCGAGAACTTTTACCAAAGTACTTGCAGTCAAACGTTCGAGCGCACATGCCATACTGGGAGGAAAGAAAGGAATGCGTGCACGTGCGTCTCCGACTCGCGTCGACGATGCACACAGGCGACTCGCACATTGGCGCTCTTTTCGCCGCGACGAGCGCGTGGCGTGAAACGCAGACACCAGAAACTGAAGATAAACTGAGAATAGCCGTGAGTGAGCTCGCTCTCGCGAACGTGCACGCGCTCATTCAGCACTTACCAGCGGTGTTAAATCTACTCATGAGTTTGACGTTGAGAGTTTCGGATTCGTCTCAACTGGACATCTACGAACAAGAAGAGAAGCAAAGCTCGCGGTTGAGCAAAGACTCGCGCAGAGATGACGACGAGGACGACGGCGCTTCTCTCGTCTCGGCTGGGTTGAGCGACGACTTTACGCAGAGCGCGGATTTGTTGGAGAGAAGGCTGTCGCTCATACCCGCGCTTCCGAAGTACGAACGAGTCGACGCGACGCAAGACATCGGGATATTGGCGTTCCACACGCTCGTTCGCGTCGCCGCGGCTGTGCAACGCGTCGAGCCTGGGAAAACGCCTCCGCTAAAGGGAGTGGCGAGCCACAGTCCTCCGTTAGAGGCGTACATGACGCTCGGATTCGGATCTCTCGAGCGTTCGTGGAGCAAACAATTGGGTAAATTACAGACGCTCGGGACGTCGCGAGCGGCGTTACCGGCGCACACCATTCTCGCCAAGCGTTACGCTTCCGTGCTCGCGGAAACTCGCGAGCCGTACGTTCCTTACGAGGAGGCTCTTTCGATGTCGTGGTTCTTCCTCGGGATGATTCATCGCGCCGTCGCGCTCGATCGAGCGCAATCACCGAGCGACACTGTGTCCATCGAAAACGATGAAATGCCGTTGCGAAACGTCATCGACATTTTGTCGAATGAAGTCAAGACTCGCGGCGAACGCATGTTACCGTCGGATGCCGACATGGATCAAGCGCGCAATTTGAACTGCGGCGTCGCCATGTTTCTCACCCTCATGTTTTCCATACCGGGAATAAAAAAGTATCAAGAGGGTTCGAGAGGGAACGGTACTCTCGGACGCGCTGGTCCGCTCGCGCCTCTCGCGACCATGCTCGCCGCCATGCACGTCAAGAGTCTCGGGCAGGGTGGCGTCAGACACACGGCGTTGTTGCGCGAATTCTTCGACACGTTGTGCGCGTCTCCCGTCATACTCGACATCATCACCGCCTCTGTGGTGTACGAAAGTAAAAATGGGTGGAGCGAAGACTCGTCCGAGCCTTCGAAATACAGTGCTGGCGATGCTCTGGTCAACGCGTTCACGGAGGCCATGCAGTGGAACCTCGAAAGCGATCCAGAACGAGCGAAAACGGCGTCTCGCATCGTCGCCGCGACGCTGACGAGACATGCGTGGGATCGTTCGTGGCAATCGTCCAGCGCGCGTCGATCCATCGCGGCTGCGTACGCGCCGTTACTTCGACTTCTCATCTCGCAGCGCGAGACAATTGAGACTCTCGATGTGGTCGGAAGACGCGACTTGTTGGTGAGTATTTTGATGCTCGCGCGCGACACGCAGGCCAACAATTTGTGGAACTGGCTCACCGAGGATCCCGTTCGCATGAAAAATTTCGTGAGTATCCTCTCGAGAGCTGCGGAAGATTTCGCGTACGAAACCGACGGTAACGATTCATGGTCGCCCTCTGGCCCCGTGGACGGAACCGCGGATTCAGAGCTCCACTACGATCCGCGCGTCGCCGCTGGTCAACTCAACACCTGCGTCTACATGATCATCTTGCGTCTCATCAGCGAATGGCACAGTCGCGGGAGCTTAAAATCCCAGTGGGGCGTCATCGGCGCCGCGGCTCGAGCGATGGGTGTCATGCGAAGAAGAAAAGTTTCTGATCCAAACGAGACGGTGCAGATTCCGAACACCAGGTTGAGTCCCAAGGCGTACTCCGAGTCTTCCCCGTCGTCGCTCATCGACGAACCGATCGACGAGGACGTTGAGTACGAGAGCATTTCGTTCAACGCGTTGGAAGGAATCTTGAGCGTCATGCTCGCCATCATGTCGAGACCGCAGAGCGAATCTTCATGGAAAATGTCTGCGCCGATTTTGGATTCGTTACTCCGAGAACACTGCAAGGTGCTCTTCGCGTCACTGCATCCGCGCAAAATCAACGCACCGCTTGAAGAGTACCCACCGTCACCGGCCATCGCGCCGGGCGTCGCGCCGTACGCCTTTTTACAAGGCGCGGCCATCGCCGTCTTCAAGGCGGCGGCGCGTCCTCCGCCGGTGCGAGAGCTCGCCGTGGCCAATCTTCGAACCATGCTCGAATCATCCGTGGAAATCTTCGGCACGAGCGAACCGCTCTGTCCAACGCTGATTTACGCCATGCATGCCGCGTTCTTCCCGCTCAAACCGGTGTCGCTTCAAGAGAGATTATCCATCTCGTTACAGAGTCTCAAATCCGGCACCGAGGTGAGTCCGTCGGGTTGGAACAATTCGGTCAAGGATACGCTGCACACGCTGGAGAGCGCCGAACTGTGCGTTCGACGCTTGGCAAACGCGACGATGAATCCCAGAAGCGCTCTCAATCTCCCACACGCGGCGGATCTCGAGGCTTCATTGGCTTTAGCGCTGAAATCATCCCCAGCCGCGCACGTCAAAGTGTTGCGCTCGCTCTCCGACAGGCTCGCCGCCGGCGAACACTGGGTCGAAGCCGGCGAGGCGTCGACTGCTGCGGGAATCATCGCCATGCAGGCCTTTTCCGTCGCCGCGCCGAACCTGTGCGTGTGGTTCGAACACGACGTGAAGGCTCTGCGAGAATCATTCTTCGCTCTTCCCGAGGGAGCGTCGCCGCTCCCCGCCGTGGCGGGAACGCGGTGCGGCACCGAGGAAATCGGAGAGCGACAAGTGCTCGCGCATCTCGCGCGCGCCGTCGAGTTATTCACGAGAGGGAACCATTTGGAGGCGGCGTTGCGCGTCATGGAAACGGCGCAAATCTCTTGGCAGACGCATCGTCAGTTTGATTCTCTGAGCGAATCGCACGCCACCGTGGCGGAGCTCTTCCGTCGACTCGACGCCACGTTTTCTGTCGGCGATCCCAACCGGTACGAACTCGACGTCAAGGGTAAACCACCGCCGGAACCGGCGACGTTTTGGCGCGTTCGCCTGATCGGTAGCGCTTGGGACGACATGTTCGGTTCGGAGTGGGTCTATCGAGAGCCGCGAGAACGAACGCTCGGCGAGATGAATAAGAAGATCATCGCGCAGCTGTCCAAGTATTTGCAACCGGACACGCGGGTGGTCTCCATGTCCACCAACTCGGACGCCATTGTGGAGGAAGGGTGCGCCGGTTTACAGATTACGGCGTTACAGATTGATTTCGATGCCCTCGAGCAGACAGCGATTGGTGGTGGCGTCGGCGGTAAGGGATTCTCTCGCTGCGGCAAGTTTACGTTTGACACGCCCGTCGTCTTCACCGAAACTGGCGAAGTGAGTCAGGCGCAAGGTCCCGTCGTCGCCGGTCTTCGGTATCAAGGTCGTCGTCGCACTAAGATCACGGTGGATGAAGAGTTCCCCAATCTGTTACCGCGCTCGCGAATCATCAACACGTCGATCGAGGAGATGAACCCGTGTCAGAGCGCGATTCAGATGCTCAACGAGCAAACCTTTGCGCTTTTAGCTGCGGCGAACGCTCGCAAGCCTCAGGCGGAGCTCTTGCAGCGTCTGTTGCAGGGATCTCTCGCGGCTGGCGTGAACGGCGGTGTGCCGTCGCTGATTCAATCCTTCTTTGACATCGACTTTCCGTCCGAGAGTCGACAGGACGCGCACGAGCCTCGATTTTCCACGCCGACGCCCGTCGAGCCGTCGCCGAAACCGCCAAAGGCGGAGGTTCGGCAATCGACGCCGAGATTACCGATCATTCACAGGCGTGGGTTGAGCGAGACCGCCGTGCCGATGGGAGCGGGAATCCCTCTGGACACGCCGACGAGCGCGTCGTATCCTTCGCCGTCGCCAAACGTCAAAGCGCCGCCACCTTCGCCGGCATCGGTGGCGACGTCTGCGCGCACAATGCCGACACCCTTGTCCATGACGACGCTGTCGCCGAGCACTCCGGCGCCGCCGCTGTCGCGATCCGATTGTATCGAATTGATAGAGGCGCTCTGGAAACTGTACCGCGCATGTGGAAAGGTTTTCGAGACGCACCGCACGCTCCAAAAGACGGAACACTTGGAACAATTATTCTCAAACGCGATTGCGGATTTGCGCGTGAGCATCGAGGCGGTTGAAAATAGTTTAGAATTCACCGCCGGAGAGGAAGAGTTTCCGTCAACCCCTTAGGAACAACTGTAACAAAAAAAATCAAATCTCGTGTATTCATTACATTCACATCATACGTACAAGTCTTCGTCGCGCGTTTCAATCAAATACGAAATCCCAGCTGACGGCGTCGTCCGAGTCGGACGTCTCGCGTTGCGGAGGCGCTTGCTCAACTTTGTCGAGCGCGGCATCGAGACCGGGACAATCACGCGCGAAGTGACCGATGACGCCGCACGTTCTGCACGCGCCCTCAGGCAAGACGGTGCAATCCCGCGCGAGATGACCGAGGTTGCCGCAACGATGGCACTTTTGGTCGGCGAGACGCGGTCGGTCGGCTTCCGGTCGATTATCCGGAAACAGACAGTCGCGCGCCCAGTGACCCTTCATCCCGCATCGGTTGCACACGTCCTCGGATTTCTGTGCCGGCGACGCTGTGGTGGACGCGTACTCTTCAAAAGAGACTTTTCGACGGACCTCGTCGTCGTCCTTGGCGAGTCGAAATCGCTTCGTCGTCGAATCCATGACGATTTTCGCCTGTTTCATGACGACGTCGACGCGGGAGATTTGTTTGGCGTCACCGATCTGCTCTTCACAGGTGTTCGAGGACTCGCGCCGTTGCGCTCGATGTCGTGATACTCTTCGACGTCTCGTCCGACGCGCGTTCGAAGATGATGCGAGCGCACAGACACAACGGCATCTCACCGGTTGGAGCCTTTTCGCAGTTGAATTGGCCGTGAAAAATCGTGGTCGAGTGCACATCCGAGCTCACGTCCAGGCTAAACTCGCGCACGGGTAATCGCTGAACGTACAGAAGGCGATCGTCGTGCTCGCTCCCGACGAACAATGTCCCCGGATATTTCGCCGGTAAATGGTTCATCGTGGTGAGTCCACTGTTTGACGCGTTTTTGAACGAAACCGTGACGTCGACGTTGTATTCCCGGCCGACGAGTTGGTGCTTCATGACGATGCACAGTGCGGATGGAAAATCTTTGACGTCTCCTTGAAGGTTGTTGCCGAACGGAAACTGCTTGTCCACCTTCATCTCGATGCGTCGAGGGTCCGCGGCTTCGACGGCGCTCAGTGTTGTGATGTTGGCAGCGAGAAGTTTTTCCATGACCTTTTTTGCGCGCGAGTGCTTGAGTTGCGAGATGTGCATCTTGGAGTCAGGCCATTTACGAATGTCCAGCGCTTTCGAGAGCGCGAATGCGTTTGTCGCCGCGGAAAATGTCAACGTCGATTGATAATACTCTGAAGCCGCGCGCAAGATGCGCGCGCCGAAATAGAAAATCTTGTCGCCTTCAATGCGCGTGGACGGTAAGAGCGTGATCTTCGGCTCGATGACGTCAGATAATATGTACTGCGCGATGAGATACAACTTTTCAGCCGGCGTTCGGATGACTTTCGAGACGGAGAGTTTTTTCGTCTTGCCGGTAACCTCTCGCAGAGGAAATCGAACAATGTCGGATTGATTCAGTTCCTTCAACACCTTCTTCTCGTCGCGACGAAGCTTGATGTCTGAGCACTCATCGCTCTCGCAGAGCAAACGCAAAAGTTCCGCGAAAGACGACGTGGATACGCAGCGCATGATGTCTTGCATCGTCTTGAAGCGCAGGTAACGAAGCGACATGATGTCGCCGGATTTGAGCGGCTGAATCGAGTTATTGGCGTGCGCGCACATTCCGGTGGTGCAGAGCTCTCTCAGAGTCGCCGAGATCGTTCTCTTCGAAGCGTCATGAGCGGATTCACCGTGCTGCACGCCATACTTTTTCGGTTCGCTCGACATGCGTATGAAGTAATACGTGCTCTGTAACCATTCCAGCGCGTCGTTGAATGAATTCACCGTTCGACAGCTGATTTCGGCATTCAGAGACTCTGGTAACGACGTGCGCAGACTCGACTCGAGCGGATACTTTCCGTGAACCAAACCTTCGTAACAAGTTTTGAGAGAATTCTTCGTCATGACCACGGCGACGCCCTCCGTGTCGTATTGGGGTCGACCCGCGCGTCCGATCATCTGGAGGAGGTTATCGTTGGAGATTTCCTTGTACGCGCCGCCGCCGTCGTAGATTTCAGTGCCGGCCACGACGCACAGGTACGCTGGAAGATTCACACCGACGGCCAACGTGCTCGTACTGCACAAAACAATCAAGAGACGTTCGCGAAATAGCGTTTCGGCGAGCTCTCTGTCTTCCTTCTCCAAACCGGCGTGATGAAATGCAACTCCGGAGACAATGCAATCGGCGAGAGATTTGTTCTTCGCTCGCGTCGAAGCCTCTTGCAACAAACGCGCGCACTGCGGATGTAGGAACGTGTTTCCATTCTCACGAGAGGTCAAGACGAGTTGTTTCGCCGTCTGAAGCGCGTTGTCGCGAGATCCCGAGAAGACGAGCGTCTGTTTGCCGCGGTAAAACTGTAAAATGACGCCGTACACGTGATTTTTCAAAAACTTGGCAAAGAGAAAATCGTTCGTCCCATCAGAAAAAGTTCGGACGTACGTCTGCAGTTTCACTGGTCGATACTCTTCTCCAAATACGAACATGCCGTCGAGTTCCGCACCGAGCCAACTCGCGAGGTTCTGCATCGTGATGTTTGGAATCGTCGCGCTCACAGCGCCAAATCGCACGCTGCGAAGATGAGAATGCAACAGCGCGGCCGACTTGCTCAATAACTTGAGACGACTGACGATAACTTCCAAACAGCCACCGCGAGAATCGCCGATGAGATGCACTTCGTCGATCAGCACGGCGGCGACATCGCTGAAGAAGGACATGCCGCCCCGATTCGCATCGAGACGAGTGACTCTGTCGAACTTCTCCGGCGTGGCCAATATGACGTCGACGTTCTCAATCTCTCCCCAAATATCACCACCAAAATCCTGGTCGCCCGTCAGTTCCGCGAACGTGATGCCTATTTGACCGAATCGCGCGCGCCAGTCTCGGGCCTTTTCGGCAACGAGAGCGCGATTCGGCGCCAGATAAATCACCTTTCTCCTATTCAATCCGCCCACCACCGATTCCGTCGCGTTCGGCCCTCGCAACGCCGCCAACATCGCTAATTCAAATATAGTCGTCTTCCCGCTCCCGGTCGGTGCGCCTGCGCGTCGAGTCGTCAGTCTCTCGAACCCGAATTGGAACGCGCGCGCGCGACGAAAACTTGGCACCGTGTTCGCGAAACGCACTCATCACGAACGACCGACGCGTGTTCACCAAAAACTCCAGCATCTCTGATTGAATGCTATTAAAATATCTGCGTCATCACCACCACCGGTTCGTCAGTCGCTCCCATCGTCGTCTCCGTCTCTCCTCGCTCGCAGAACGGCTCAAACGCACTTGAACGGAAAACACCTCGAGGTCACGCTCGGTTCGATATCTGTCGTCGCGCGAAGCGCAGATTGACGCGGACGAGCGAACATGGCGTCGAAATAAATTTATCGTCGCGTTTGCGCGCGCGATCGCCGCCGCGCGCGCGTCGCGCGTCCCACTATGCCGTCCGTTCCTCTCGAGTTAAGAAGTTTCAAAACCGAGTCCTTCACTCTCGGCGAGTCGTGATTCGAAGCGCTTTCTCGGAAGCTACACAGAACCGCGTGAGACGACGACGCGCGGACGAGGGCGAGCGCGCGCGCGCGCATCGACGAATGCGCGTCGCGAGTGATGTAGATCCGCCGTCCGACGCGTCGGATCCGTCGTCAACGACGCGCGAAGAGCCGGAGAAACAGTTTGAGTACGAGATCGCTCTGGGGAGTTCGGGATGGTTGTTCGTGTATTACGTCGGCGTCGTGAAGGCGATGCGCGAGTTGGGCATGGCGAGGTGCGTTGAAAGTTCGCGCGTTTTCGCGTCGTCGCGCGCGCGCGATGGAACGGTGGCTCCACGCGCGATGGGCGCGCCTCGAGGAGCGACGCGACGACACTCTGGACTGACGGTTGGCGACTCTCCATCGCGTGTACGACTGCGCAGTAAAACGAAAGTGTACGGAACCTCCGGTGGTGTGCTGTCAGGCGCGCTATTGTTCATGGACTGCGATCTGGACGCCCTGGCGCAGTACGTGTATATTTGCGCGGCGCGCGCGAGACGGTCGGTCTTGGGCGCGTTTCAACTTCGCGCGTATTGCAGAGGCGCGATGACGGAGTTTTGTGATCCCAAGGCGCACGAGTTGCTGTCTGGACGATTTGAAGTTTCAATCACGAGGATCTTCCCATCTTGGAAGAATCTCAGGATCAGTGATTTTCCGACGTACAACTTTTTGATTCAGGCGTTGTTGTGTTCGGCATGCATCGTGCCGTTGAGCGGCTTACCCATATGGTTGCGCGGGTTCGGGCTCTGTTTGGACGGCGCCGTGACAGATATGCAAGTGCTTCAGGGTTTCAAGAAGCACGGCACTTTTAGCAAGTTGCACTGCAAGGAGACGAATCCGAACATTGTGATTGTCAATCCTTTTTATTCGTCTCGCGCTGATATCAAACCGAGCAGGTACATTCCGATTTGGTGGTGCTTCTACCCGCCTGAACCGTATAAGTTGAAACAATTGTTCGAAATGGGTTACGCGGACGCGTACGACTGGTACGGGCGGACGCACGGTCCGGCGAAAGAGACGGCAAGTCGCGCGACGGATGAAAAGCTGAAGGAGATGACGGACAGCGGGAAGCCCTCGCGAAGTTGGGCGACGGACTGTCAAGAGTGGGCTAGTCAAAGCGCAGAAACGGCGGCGCGGCGAGCAGCCGCGGCTGCGGAGACTGCGAGGCGAGCGGCCGCGAAGCACGCGGAGGAGTTTGGTTCGGTCATGAAGCACGAAGCTGAACTCGTATCTCGCATGAGTTTCAAGGCGACTGAAGTTGCTTCTGCCGCAGCGCGAAGTGTGAGCGAGATGAAGAAAGATCAACATAGTTTTGCTGAACGCGCTGATGCGGCTGCGCACGCCACATTAGACGCTTTCGTGGTCGTCGGTCAAGGAACCATCATTCCATTTCGACTCGTTTTGAAAACCGCGGCTTGTTTGCTCGTTTATGCAGAGCTCATCATACAAGCCATCATCGCCTTCTTCGGGGCCATGATAGCGTGTTTCTTTCCGGGTAAGGTCGGCCAGCAAGGATCAGAGTTGTGGCGACGATGCAGGACGTTTACGCAACCTTTACCGCGGGTATTGCTCCAAGCCATTCCCGGCGTATACGTCGAGGCAAAAATCAACGAAAGAACGGCGAAACAACTAGGTGAGCTCTCCGCTCTGTACCGTGTCTTGTGCTACCTCGTGCACATGGAAATCAGAGAGTTCGACGTGTTTAAAAGGCGTTTGTCCCACGGTGCCCTGGATGCGCTCGTGGAGACATCGTAGAGTGTGACATAATACCTTGTATTTTAGAAAAATCTGTGTATATTAATAAACGAATCACACGCGTTGAGCGTTTGCCGTCTCTCAAACTTTTGAAAGTCAGCAGCGCGGCGCTAAATTACCACCACGCCTTCTCGCCATCCGTGCCCGCGACGCGGATACCGTCGCTACCGGCGACAATGACTTGGTAAGACATGTCGACGAACAAACCGTGGTCGACGACACCGACCGTATTCTTCAGTTCGTTCGCAGCGGCGACCGGATCCTTGATCGGCTCCTTGAAGTGAAGGTCAACGATGTAGTTGCCGTTATCCGTGACGGCCGGTTCGTCGCCGTCGATCTTGTTGTTGGAGGAGGAACCCAAACGCAAGATCGGTTCGCAGCCAGCGAGGGACGGGAGTTTGCCGACCGTTCGCAACGTGTGCATGTGGCAGAACGGCGTGATCTCAACCGGCAACGGGAAGCCCGGACCGAGACCCTTGCAGAGCTTGGACTCGTCGACAATGACGATGAACTTCTTTGCCATCACTTCCACCATCTTTTCACGAAGCAACGCACCGCCACCGCCCTTGACGAGAGCGAGGGCCGGGTCAACCTCATCGGCACCATCGATCGCGACGTCCAACTCGGACTTTTCGTTCAACGTGCACAACGGGATGTTCAACGACTCGGCTTGTTCGCGGGTACGCTCGCTCGTCGGGATGCAAATCACATCCTTGAGCTCACCGCTCGCGAGCTTTTGGCCCACGCGCTCGACCGCGAAGTACGCCGTGGATCCGGTACCGAGACCGACGACCATGCCGGACTGGACGTGATCGTCGACGGACTTGTACCCCACGAGCTTCTTGAGCTCATCCTGGGAGAGCGCCATGACTCGCGGAGAAGATCGCGCTCTGGTCGCGCGCCTGGACGTGCGGAACGACGCGCGACGGGCGGCGTCGGTGAAAACGGAGGTGCGAGAGTTCGCGGAGGCGCTGAGGCTGAGCATCGACGAGCCGGACGAGCGTCGAGGTGTGGCGGACGCTCCTCTCGCACACGTGGTCCTTATCCCACCCCAGAGTGCGTCGGCGCCGGGGGGCGCTCGCGCGGCAAGATGGCCGAGGACGATCGAGACGATGATTCCGAGGCGAAGACTAGCTCGGCGCGCCGCTCGCGCGACGCGGACGCGTCGACGAACGGCGCGATCGACGAGGAAGCTAATCTACCGTTCAGCGTGAAATTCTTGTGCGAGTTGCGCGGCGAACTTCGAGCGGAATCGCTCGCCGTGGGCTCGCATTTTTGGCGAGAGACGGACATCGTGTCGTCGCTCATACGTCAGATGAAGGGGTCGCGTCCGGGAAAGGTGGGGAGGGTTTTCACCGCGGCGAACGAGCGCGGTTGCGCCGTGCTTGTCGGCGAAGAGATGGAAGACTTTGAAGACGTCGTGGAGATGGATAACATCTCGGAACAGTTGAAGCCTCGAGGCTGTCGCGTGGCGATGAGTACGCTCGAACGAGAGGTGAACCTCGGGGCGGTGGACGGGCGAAACACAAAGGTAGTGTTGCTCGTCACGTTGCCGCAGTCGTTGCACCCTCGGGGGGCGTTGGAGACGATGAATAGACTCGAGGCGATGAAGACGATCAAGGTTAGTTTCTTGAAATTGATTCGCGAGACGGATTTCGTGCGAGACGCGCGCAGGGCGAAGAGTTGTCCGGAACTCATGGAGGCGTACATAGAAGCCTGTTCGGTTCTCACCGGGGAGCACCTTCGTCAGGTGGAAGAGAGGGCGGAGATAGCAGCCAGACAAGGCGCAGAGTTCACTGGGAAGTTTGCGGGGGGCATCGTGAACGACATCAAGAGACGCTGGGCAGTTTACAAGAGCGATTGGGTGGACGGATTAAGGGCTCCCATGACGTGCTTGAGCGCGACGCTTTACATGTATTTCGCATGTCTAGGCCCCGCCATCGCTTTCGGAGGTTTGGCGTACAAAGAGACCGCCGGACAAGTCGGAGCCATGGAATATCTGTGTAGCCAAGCGCTCAGTGGTATTCTCTGGGCGGTGTTCTCGGGACAACCCGAAATTGTGCTTCGTCCCGCGGGTCCGCAGACTGTGTTTCTCATCGAGCTCTACAAGCGCTGTAAATCTTGGAAGTTAGATTTCTTGGTGACGTCAGCGTGGGTAGGATTATGGACAAGCATCTTTATGCTAGTCATCGCGGTCTCGGACGCCTGCGCTTTTTTGGTTAATAAGTGCACAAAGTTTACCCAGGACATATTTAGTCTGTTTGTGTGCGCTATCTTCATCTTTGAGGGGGTCAAGAATTTGATCGAATACATCTCGGACGATAATTTCAGCACGGAGCAAGCTCTGTTTAGCTTAATATTAGGGATGCTGACGTTACAACTGGGCTTGTGGGCGGTGCAAGTGCGCAGTTCTCCGTACTTGAACATGAGCGTTCGCGAGCTCACGGCTGATTTCGGTCTCGCATCCGCCGTCATCATCGCGAGCGTGACGGCAAAGTTGTCCAAAATTTCAGGGCTCGATCACTTGATTCTTTCTGATTCCTTCGAGCCATCCGTAAAGCGCGATTGGTGGATCGATTTGGGATCAGGGGATAAGTTTATTCCGCTGATTGCCATCTTCCCAGCCATCATGTTGACGATTCTGTATTACATAGACATGAATGTGGCGTCACTCTTGTGCAATGCTCCGTCCATGAAGATGCGAAAGGGCGCGGCGTATCACTACAACTTTGCGATACTGGCAATCTTGGTCTGCATTACTTCCTTACTTGGATTACCACCGCCCACCGGCTCACTTCCGCATTCACCTCAATACGTATTAGCGCTCAGTGATGTGGAGGAGTACACGGTCGACGGTGAAGCTCGCCGAAAAATTATTAAGGTGCACGAACAACGTCTGAGTCCATTACTAGTCAACGTTCTCGTGGCTTTGAGTTTTGTGGTTGTTCCGGCGCTGAAATCGATTCCCATGAGCGTGCTCTTCGGCTTGTTCATCTACACTGGCATCATGGGATTGTACGAAAACCATTTCTGGGAGCGGATAAAGATAGCATTCATGGAACCGAGACTGCACCCACCGACGTCATACGTCAGGCACGTTCCTCTGAGTCGTGTGCACGCGTTCACTCTCGTGCAAATTGTGTGCGTCGGAGTTTTGTGGGGCATACGAAGCTCGCCCATCGCTCTGACGTTTCCCATCTTCATCTTAGCCTTGATGCCAATTCGAATCTTGTTGTTCAAAAAGTTCAACATGTTCTCCGCCGAGTGGCTCGAGTTGCTAGACGCGAAAGGTGGCCCTCCTCGCAAGACGGATGAGGATAATCAGATCATGGAGGATCGAAAGGAAAACAAGTGGTTGTTGAATGCGCGCGCCAGAAATGTGAGCTTTTTGGAGTTTAGTCAGTTGCATGAATCGGGTCCAGCCTTCGGAAACGCCGCGTCCCTTCACGCGCACTCGGTGTCACATACGGACATCGGGGAGATGAGACCTCTCACGCCGATACCTCAACAGAAACGTCGCGCGAGGTGAGCGAGACTGTCGCAAATCGGCGTTGGCGTCAAGTAGAAATGATGTAACTTTATCGAAATGTTTCAAATGATGCATGATAAAACGCGGTGTCTAGCAAAGGTAAGCGCGCTCCGGGCTTAACGTTCGGGAGATAATGGTCTGAGCTCGACAGAGTTTCTTCGAACGTGTCTCGGCACCGGACGTCGTCTCGGTCGAAACAACGCTCCGAGCACGACGCCCAACACTCGCTGGACGACGAGGGCCATCAACAGCGTGTAAATCGCTTGGAACGCAAAGTTGATGTGATGATCGGTCGCGTAAGGCGCGAGCGCGTCGATCGTCTTCATCTTCGCCTTCATCTTGCGGCGCACCGGCGACAGTTTCTTTTGCGCGCGCTTGATTTCTCGCACGTACCTCGTCTTCGCCGCCTCCGTCGCTCGTTTAACCTTGGGCGCGGCCTTCCGCACCCCATTCTCGATCATCGGTCTCGCATCTCTCGCAAATTTCTTCGCGCGCGCCAAACCATCGCTCGCCAGCGTCTTCGCCGCGTCCGCCGCGCTCGTCCGCCGTCGCTCTCGCTCCAGCGCCTCCTCGCACTTCGCCGCCTCCTCCTGCGCCATCTTTCGCACCCCGACCTCGGCTCGCATCCTCGCCTCGCACCGCATCCCCTCTCTCGCGCGATGCTCCGCCATCGACAGCTCTCCTCGAAGTCTCCCGAGCTCCCCCTTGAGCCTTTCGATCATCGCCTCGTGATCCGTCCCGATCGACCCATCCGCGTCCCGCCCGCGCGCTTCCGTCGTCCTCGTCATCGTCCCCAGCGCCAGCACCGCCATCGCGAGGAACGCTCTCACGAGACTCCATCCGCCCGCCCGCCTCATCATCGCTCCCGTCCCGTCACTTCCCGTCCGTCGACGCGCTCAGCGCCAATCCGTGCGCGAAGATCAAAATCGCTCCCGCCGCGAGCGCGGGCGCGCCCAGACGCGCTCTCGGGTCGGGATGTCCGCGAAACGCGATACCTATCGCGGGAATCAACGGCGCGAGCGCGATGGGCCAGAGGTTACCGAAATCGGGCGAGCGGCGTCGACCGTCCTCGCGCATGCACGAGGCGCGCAGTGACGCCCAACGCGTGATGTGATGAGTGGTGTGGGAGTACAATTACACGGAACGCGGGATCACGAGAAGGCTGTCTTCGCGCCGTAGATGACCACGGCCCAACCGCCGAGAACGGTGAAGACGACCTGCGCGGGCGAGGCGCGCGTCGAGGGCGCGCGTCGAGGTCAGTCGTCGAATCATCGATGGGGTGGGATGAGGTTTTGGGCGCGCCTCTCTCGCGATCGCGCGCGCGAATCTCGTCTCGTCTCGTCTCGTCGCGCGCGCGAGTCTCTCGTCTCGTCTCGTCGGGACGATCACGCACGTGCTCTTCCTTCCAGTTGCTCGGATTCATCGGATCGTTCCACGGGTAGGGCACCTTGGGCGGCGCGTTGGGATCGGCCGCGTAGTTTCTCGTCTGTCGCGCGCCCGACGCGAGGGAGGACGGAGACGCGGTGACGCGCGAGGCGGCGCGGGGGGCGATGGAGAGCGCGCGGCGGAGGGCGGTGCTCATCGTCTCGTGTCGGCACGGAAATTTGTGCGGTCCGCCTCTCGTCTTTGGGCGGTTTGCGCGCGCGCGGGATTTCCAGACGTTTTGGGAACTGTGCGTGATGTGTACACTTGTAAAAACAACGACTGGCTAGGCTAACTAATGAAGTGCGTGTGTTCACTGGGGTGGCGGTGGTGGGACGTTCGTCATGCCCGGAGGGGGCGGAACGTTCATCACGCCGGGCGGCGGCGGAACGTTCGTCGCGCCGGGCGGCGGAGGCATTCCCATGCCCGGAGGCATGGCGAATCCCCCGATCGGCGGATGGGTGAATCCAGAGGGTGGTGCGAGTCCAGGTGGCGGCGGGAGACCGCCCATCATGCCCGGAGGCGGCGGGGGGATCGCCATGCCGCCCATGCCCGGCGGCGGCGGCGGCACGAGACCGCCCATCGCCGCCGGCGTGCTCGCCGGCCCCGCGCTGAACAGCGTGTGCGGACGCACGGTTTTCGGTCGTTCGATGGATTGCGCGAGCAATCGTTCCGCTTGAGAACCGTGACGTTCACCCTTGCTGTCCTTCTTGTACGCGTATTGCACGTTGATCTCTTTGTTGCACAAAAATTGTCCATTCATCGCCTCGATGGCGGCGTCCGACGCCTCGAACGCGTCGAACGCCACGAAGCCGAATCCCTTGCTCACGCCGGTGTCGGGATCGCGCATGATCTTCGGCGTGTTGATGACGACCCCGAAGGCGCTGAAGGTGTCGTACAACAGCTTTTCATCGATGTCTGGATCCAAGTTGCCTATGAATAAGTTGGCGCCAACTTCGTCTCGTCTGTCGCCCGCAGATTTGTTCACCTTGATGGGCTTACCGAACATTTTCACCATGTTCAAAATCTTAATCGCCTGCGTTTCGTCAGATCGCGCGATCCGTCGTCAGTCTGAGCACACTCGAGTCTCTCGCGTCTTTTCTCGCGGGTCGCACGAGCGCGTGACTCAGCCGAAGAAATTCAACCATAATATCGTTAACCTCACGAGCCGGAGCTCATCAGAAGCGCGGATATTTTTATCATCATCGTCATCGCTCGCGCGTTTTCGATCACTCGCGTTCACATCGCGTCACATCGCCTCGACGTACGTATTCCGCGTCCTCTTCGCTCCTGAACTCGACGAATCCGAAACCTTGGTGCGTGCTCGTCACCCTATCCTTCGGCACGTACACGTTCGTCACCGGTCCCGCCTGCAAAAACAACTCCCACAACAACTCTTCCGTGACTTGCGTGTCCAAATTCCCCACGTACACCGTCGCCTCGGCGTTTCTATCCGCGCCGTGTTGTCCCAGCAAGTTCAACCCGGCGCCGGCGGTGATCCGCCCCCCTGCATCCATCGTCCGCGTCGCGCGTCTCGGTCAGTCTCCGCGTCGCCATCGCTCGTTCTCGCGCGCGAACGAACGCGCGTCTCCTCGCGAGTCCCCTCGACGCCGCGTTCGCCTCGCCGTCGTCTCGCACGCACCCGCGTTCCCGCTCGCGCTCGCCATGATGCTCGGTCCGCCTCGCCGTTCGCCTCGCCGTTCACCGTCCCCCGTCGCCGTTCGACGCGGTCGACGAGTGCGCTCGACTCGTTCCCTCGCGTCGCGCCGCTCGACCGCGCGCGCGTCGCCCGAGGCGCGATGTGAGGACGCGTCGCCGATTTCGGGAGAATGGGAACGTCCCGCGCCGCCGCCGCCACTTCACGTCGCGCGCCCATCGTCGCGTCGTCGTCGTCGCGACGACTCGCGTTCGAAGACCGCGCGCGTTCGACGAAACGCGCTCGTCAGCGTCTCTCACGCTCGCGCGAGTGCGACCGGAGGCGACTCGCGCGCGCTCGTCGCCGTCATGCGTCCGCTCGAGGAGGCGGAGCTCGAGCAGGTGCTCACCAAGCTCTTCACCTTTGTCGGTAAGAACATCGAGAACGTGCTGCAGCGCTCGGACGCGCCGCACTCGTTGCGATTACACAAGAAGCGCGTGTATTACGTGCGGGATGACGTGATGAAGCGGGCGACGAGCGTGGGGAGGGATCAGTTGGTGTCGTTGGGGACGTGCGTGGGCAAGTTTACGCACAGCGACAAGTTTCGATTGACGATCGGCGCGTTGGATCTGTTGGCGGCGCACGCCAAGTATAAGATGTGGGTGAAACCGACGAGTGAGATGGGGTTCATGTACGGGAATCATCTGTTGAAGAGCGGGTTGGGGAGAATTTCTGAAAACACGCCCGCCAACGCCGGGGTCGTGATTTATTCCATGGCGGACGTGCCCATCGGTTTCGGCGTCGCGGCGAAGAGCACGCAAGATTGTCGTAAATTGGACCCGAGCGCGATCGTGGCGTATCACTTGGCGGACGTTGGGGAGTATCTTCGCGCCGAAGACACGTTCGTGCCGGGTAAGAAGGATTAGCCTCGCCTCGTTTCGGAAGAATGTAGTTCAACATAGTAGGAATGAATGTTTCGTCTTTACTACACTAGTATATCTACACGTCGTCTCGCCTCGTCTCATCGTATCGTTCTTCGATCAATTCAGGTTCTCATCGCCGTCGACGACGGGAATGCGCACCATGAACCCGACGCTATCGCCGTCTCGTTCGGTCTGCGCGCCGTATCGAAACACGAGCTCGAAAAAATTCCCATTCGCCGACGCCCCCAACAACAGATTGCTCGGATTACTCGAGCACCCCAACAACCCTCTCTGCAAATGCTTCACGCTCAAATTTACCGTCTTTCCGATCCCCGAGCTCTTAATCTCCGCCAATCTCGCCGCGACGCTCCCCGGTTCCCTCGCGTGTTCGTCGTACTCGTCCGCCTCCGCCGGCAACACGCGCAACCCTCTGTGCTCCGTTCCGAGCACGCGCACGCTCCCTTTGCTCGCGCTCATGTACAGCGATCCACTCCTCGTCGTCGTTATCTCGATCCACTCGCTCACGCGCGCGAAACGTTCGACACCGTCTCGCAGAGACTCGCACGCGAATCTATCGCACTCCAACCAATACGGCACGTCGACGACGTTGGCGCCGACGACGGCTTCGCACTGCGCCAATTCCAACCTATTCAACGGCCCAACGATCGGCACATCCTGCGACACATCGATCGCTGACTCCACCGAGGTAAAATTTAAAAACGGCACCGCTCTCGCCCCGACTCGAGGCGCCCGTTTCACGAGTTTCGCCTCCACCCGCGTCGCCTCCAACGCGATCAATCCTCTGAGCACTCGATGCAGCGCCTGCGGTTCGAGCTTCATCGCGATCTTATCCTCGTTCGCCGAAGAGATTCGATAATTTTCAAACACCTCGTCCGCGCGGAAATCGACGTGGGTCTCGATCCCGTTCGCCGCGCGCGAGGATTGCAAGACACAGAGCGTCGTCGGGGTCAAGAGGAGCGAACACTCCGATCCGAGTTTTTCAAATATTGGAGCGAAGCGTTCGAGCCAACGCGCGCCGACGTCGCCGAAGGTGGCTTTGAATTTCATCCTCGCGCCGAGTTCGCGCGCCGCCGCGACGCGCGGCGACGTCGAGTGACGATTATGAATTTGAATGCAGACTGAGGACATCATCGACAGCTGCGCGTCAGATCGCGACTCGTCGCGTCGGGATGAGCGCCGAGCGCCTGTCGAGGGAGATCACGGCGTGGCAGACATCCTTCGCGCGCGAACGAGGGCGCGAACCGACGCGCGCGGACGTCGAGGGCGATCCCGCGGTGCGCGAAGTGTTTCGTCGGTATAAAGCCATTCGAGATGCGGGACACGCGTCGACGGCGACGACGGCGGCGGTGACGCCCGAGCGACCGCGCGCGCGGGCGAAGACGTACGCGCAGATGCGCGCGGCGATCGGGGCGGGCGAGAGCGAGAGCGAGGACGCGAGCGAGTGCGTGGAGGCGACGCCGGTGAAATCCGCGGGAAGGGCGGCGGCGACGACGCCGAGACGGTCGCCGAGACTGCTCGCGAAGACGACGACGACGGCGACGGCGACGACGTCGGCGATGGCGGGCGGGCGCGCGCTTCGAGCGATGGATTTCAACGCGTCGGTGGCGCCTCGGGCGAGGTGTGCGAGACCGTTGACGTTTTCGGCGGCGGAGGCGGAGGCGAGGTACAAGCCGAGAGCGGCGGCGGCGACGAAAACGGGCGGATTCGCGGCGGTGAAGCGCGATCGCGAGCGGGCAATCGAGGAGGGGGGCGGGGAGAAGGCGTTGATGTGCGAGGGGACGGTTCGAGCGATGCGCGACGAGGCGTTGGCGGCGAGGAGGAAGGATGGATCGAAGGCGGACGCGGCGAGCATGGAGACCATGTTGGCAACTCGAGACGACGGGAAGAGACGGAAGAAGGCGACGCTGACGGCGAGCGCGATCACGAGGCCGGTGACGGCGAAGACGACGGCGGTGAACGCGAAAGAGACGACGACGACGGACGAGGCGAGCGCGGAGACGTCGAAACCGAAGACGGCGGCGGATTTCCGAGCGGAATTCGAGGCGGCGAAAGCCGAGGCCAAGGAGGCGTCGAAGAGAGGCAACTTCGTCAAGACGAATCTCAAGCGCACGTACAAATCGAAGATTAAAAACGGCGCTCGTAAAAAGGCGGCGAGTCACTACCGGTACGGCGGAGGTCGTCGGTCAAAGTACAAGGCGGAAGATTACGCCGAGAAGGATCCGAATGCGGCGCCGGAGGAGGCGCCATCGCTCTGGGCGTCGGGTGATTGGTGCGAGCCTCCACCGGGAGTTCAGACGGCGACGGACGGTGTGGATGACACGCTCACGCCGGCGAAGCGCGCGTTGCGCGCGAAAGAGGCAGCGGACGGCATCGCGCGAGAGTACGTCACGGCGGCGGCGGCGGAAAGCGCCAGAGCGGAAGCTGAGCGTCGCGCAAAGTTGGAGGTTGGTCCGGAGATGCAGGCCGTCATCTCGCGCGCGAGGAGCGACCCGACGGAAGAAAACCTCACGGAAGTCCTCAATCGCGGCTTCGGTCACGAAAGTTTTCGCCCCGGGCAGCTCGAGATTGTCCAGCGCGTCCTCTCGGGCGAAAACACGCTGGCAATGCTTCCGACGGGCGCGGGGAAGAGTCTCACGTATCAGCTTCCCGCAATGCTCTTGCCCGGGGTCACGCTCGTCATCTCTCCTCTCCTCGCGCTCATGGCAGACCAGATGGATTCGTTACCGCCGTCTCTTCCGGGCGGCGCTCTGCGAAGCGATATGAGTCGAGAAGACATGTGGGACACGTTGACGCGCCTCCGCGCGGGACAACTAAAAATCCTCTTCGTTTCGCCCGAGCGTCTCCTGAACGAAAACTTTGTGAGCGATTTGCAAAGCGTTGAGGGTGGCGTCTCGCTCGCGTGCATCGACGAGGCGCACTGCGTGAGCGAGTGGTCGCACAACTTTCGACCGGCATATCACCGCTTGGGCCGCATTCTCAAGGATAGAGTGCGCGCGACGACGACGCTCGCGCTGACGGCGACGGCGACGAAGAAGACGGAAGTCTCGCTCATCCGACAACTCAATATTCCGCGCGAAGGCGTCATGCGCAACGTTCGCGTGCGAGATAATCTCATTCTGTCCGTCATGCGTGTTCCCGAAAAGGCGCGAGAGAAGACGCTGCTCCACTTGCTCAAGTTCGACGAGTTGTTACAAACCGGGAGCGTCATCGTGTACACGGCGACGCAGCGCGATTCCGAGCGCGTGGCGTCGTATCTCTACAACGAGGGCATCAAGGCGAAGGCGTATCACGCCGGTCAAGAGCCCGCGCAGAGGAGACAGACGCAAGCAGAGTTTATGATGAACAAGGTGCGCGTCGTGGTGGCCACCATCGCGTTCGGCATGGGTCTAGATAAGGCGGACGTGCGCGCCGTGATCAACTACGCGTTACCGCGGTCGCCGGAGGCGTACATCCAACAAGCCGGACGCGCCGGACGCGACGGTGCGCCCGCAGCGTGCGTCACCTTTTTGGACACGCGCGACTACTTGCGTTCGCGATCGCTCACGTTTTGCGATGGTGTCGATAAACCATCCATCACCAAGCTTCTGCAACACGTGTTTCAATCCGGACCCGTGACGAAGAAAGCGAGAGACGAGTCAGAGTGGGCGCCGTGCGTTGGCGCGCTCACCGCGAGCGAGATGGAGATTAAACTCGACATGCGCATCGAAGCCATCGAGACCGTTCTCTCGTGTTTGGATTTGTGGGGCGAAGGTCTCATCGACATTCGTTCGAAAGACGCCGCATCTGTGGACGAACTCGACGCCGCGCACGCCAGAGGGCTCATCAAAATCTTACCGGACATTCGATCGACGTGCGAGGCTGAATTCTTCGATCGATCACCGGCGGAGATTGGTAAGGAGTGTCCGCTGGCGGCGGCCATCGCCAAGCTCGTTCCGAAACCGAGAGCGTCGACGTACAAGTTTAAAATCGTTGAGGCGTGCACACACATGCAGACTGGGTTCGACGACGTCGCGTCGCAGCTCAAGGCGCTGTCGAAAAACGACGGCGTGCGGTACACGCTCGCCGACAGAGCGGTGGGTTTTGAAATCATTCGCGCTCCGCCCAAGGACGTCCTTCCTCTGGCCAAGGCGTTGGCGGATCACTGCTCGGAGATCGAGGCGTGTTCCGTCGGCAAATTAGACGCGCTGTACAGAGCCATGGACGAGGCTGCGGACACCGAAAACGAAGAGGCACAGGGTGAGCACCTGCGTCGATGTTTGGGCGCGTACCTCGACGAAGATTCCGACGAGCTTCCGTCGCCGCCCGAGTGCGTCAAGCGCGAGTCGAGTCTTCTCGCGCCGGACATTAAAACTTTGCTCGCGCATCGAAGCGGTGGGAAGACAGGAGGCGCGGGCATCATGTCCGCGCGAGCGGTGGCGCGCATCTTACACGCGCTGCACTCGCCCGCGTACCCGAGCAAGGAGTGGGCGCGACACCACACGTGGGGTCGACACGCCGAGGTTGATTTCAAGTGCATCCTCGCGCGCGCCGAAGAGGCGGTCGCGCGAGCGCGTGGGATCGCAGCGGGAGAAAACAAGAAATAGACGATAGATATAGCGTAGCGATTACATGTAGTACCTAGATTCTTGAATGGATTTTCATCCGATCAAGCCGCGAGCCTGCGTGACTCCCGAAGTCACGCCGCCTATGATGGTGGTTCCCGCGGTTGTCACGCCGCTTGCCACGCCGTCTATGATGGTGGTACCCGCGGTCGTCACGCCGCTCGCCATCCCGCCTATGATGGTGGTACCCGCGCCTAACACGGACGAACCTGCACCCAACACGCCATCCGTGATTCCACTGAACATTCGTCGATGGAAATCGTTCATGATTTCCGTCACCAAACCGATGCCAACCTCCTTCGCCAAGACGCCCGGTCTTCCGATGAAGTTGTTCTTTTCGTATAGGTTAAACTGGAACGGCGTCGACGCGACGCTCAAGATTGAGAGCGACCAATCGTGAAACGTGAGATTGTTCACGCGCAACACCATCGGCGCGCGCCGCAGCTTCGTCGAGTCTAAGTGCTTTTCTTCTTCGTCGTCGATGGGAGACGAGCGTTTTAATTTTTCTAAAATCTCCGCCAGCGCATACAGACGTTTCGTCACGTCGGCACCGGCGTTTTGAAGCGTTCCCGCGACCGCACCGGGTAACTTCATCGCCTCTTGTATCTGCGAGTCAATCGCCTTTTGCGTCGCCTGCAGAGAGCTCGTCATGCTCCCGAAGAATCCGTCGGCGGGCGCCACCTCTTCCTCCGCCGGCGCCGGCGCCTCCACGACGACCGCCTCTTTTTCCTTCTTGCGCATGATGCGAAAATTCTTCGCCTTGCCGATCTCTTCGATGTACACGCTCGCGCCGGAGACGTAAATCTCCTCGCATTTTGTCGTGACAAAGCCGAAGACGCAGTTTCCCATCTGCAGTCTTCCCAACGCGCTAAAGAAATCGATGCCAATCTTAATCTCTCTGAACGACGCCAAGTGCGGCGACGCGAACGTCACCTCGCACCCTTCCTCTCTCGCGTTCCCGATCGTCAATCCGCGCAGCGTCACCGCGTTCCACCGCACCCGAACGCTCGTCAGCGCGCACGTCGCCGTCGTGCGCCTCCGGAGCTCCCGCATCACCCGTTCACGCGCCCACTCGTCGAACCGCGCCCTCACGCGCGCGCGATTCACGTACACGAACGCCACCAGCGCGCACGTCGCCCACACCACCAGACCGAACGCTCGCATCGCGAGACGCAACGCGACACTCGACAGCGTGTTCCCACCGCCGAACGTCACCGACGACGCGAACGTGATCCGCTGCGGCTTGATGACGTCGTAATTCGACGCGAGCACGTCCTCGCGAATGTGACTCGCGATCGTCTCGAGGACGTCCGGCGGGTAGTCGAGCGACATCGCGACGACGACGACGACGAATGGCGCGCATTCGGTTGTTAGTTTTTGTCAAGTCGCGGGACGGGACGGGACGGGACGGGACGGGACGGGACGGGACGGGACGCCGACGAAAAATCTGTATGTGGTTCGATTCAATCGCGAGCGCGTCGCGTCTATCGATGACACGATCGGTCTCGGTCTCGGTCGCGATCGGTGTCGCGCGATCTCGATCGGCGTCGTCGTCGTCGCCGTCTTCGCGCGTCTTCTTCGTCTTCGCCGTCTCGTTCGCGTCGTTCGCGTCTCTTCTCTTTCTTCCTCCGTCGTCGTCGTCGACGACGAGACTCCGACGACGACGACGACGATGATGAATCAGAGTCTGCATCCGACGACTCCCTCGCGTCCGAATCCGACGCGTCGCGACGGTCTCGTCGTCTTTTCTTTGCCTTTGCGTCTCGCCGGCTCGACCTCGACCGCGCGTCTCCCCCATCCTCCTCTCTCCCGCTCGTCGACGCGCGCGCCGGTGGTAACCCCAACGCCTCGCGCATGGCGTCTTCCTCTCTCGCCTTGACGCGCAGCAGCTCCTCTCGCGCGCTCGCGCCGCCGTCCTCGTCATCTCGAGCCTTTGCGTACCAAAAGACGTCTCGCCCCTTGCACCACCGTCCCGTCGTCGCCTTGACCGAGTGACCGAGGTAATACTCGCGATCGGCGGATTCCTTGACGTCGGACCATTTAAACTGATCGCGACCGCCGCGCGTGCCTCCGCGCGCGCCGGCGTCGGACATTCGCGAAAAGCGCGCCTCAAAGTGAAGACGACCGCGACACCGCGACACTTCGCCTCGCGCGTTTGATGACGCTCGCGGTCGCGTCCACGCCCACGCGCGCGATGCACGCCTCCTCCACCGGTTCGCGTCGTCACCGCGCGCGCGCGATGACGCGGGCGACGCCCATCGCGCCGTTCGAGTTCCAAACGGCGACCCGCATGGTTTTCGGTCGGGACGCCTTCGCGCGCGTGCCGTCCCTCGTCGCCGAGCTCGCGACGCTCGAGGGCGTGGACGCGACGAAGAATCCAATCTTCGTCGTCACCGGCGCCTCCGATCGGTTCTCCGCGCCTCTGGAGGCGATGTTTCGACGAGAGATTCCTGGTGTCGAGGTGGTGACGTTTCACTGTCCAAAGGGCGAGCCGACGACGGCGAGCGCCGAGGAGGCGATTCGCGCGGCGGTGAACGCCCGGTGCGTCGTCGTCGTCGCCGTGGGTGGTGGAACGGCGGTGGACACGGCCAAATGCGTCGCCGCCATGCTCACGAACGGTGGGGAGTCGCCGGATTTGTATGATTTTTTAGAGGTGGTCGGCCGGGCGCAGCCGCTGACGAGACGAACGGCGCCGTTCGTGGCGATTCCCACGACGGCGGGACCGGGAGCGGAGGTGGCGAAGAACTCGGTGTTGGAGGCTGGTGATAGGAAGGTGTCGATGCGACATCCGTTCATGCTCCCGTCGGTGGCGGTGATCGATCCGGTGTTGACGCTGAGTCTGCCGAGGGACGCGACGGCGCACACGGGATTGGACGCGTTGACGCAGTGCATCGAACCGTACGTGTGTTGCATGCCTAATCCGATGGTGGATGCGATATCCATGGCGGGTATCGTCGCCGGCGCGGGCGCGCTGCGACGTATCGTGGACGACGGTTCGGACATCGACGCGAGAGAACAAATGTGTCTGTGCTCGTATTACGGCGGCGTGTCGCTCGCCAACGCGAAACTCGGCGCCGTGCACGGATTCAGCGGCACGCTGGGTGGATTGTTACACGCCCCGCACGGAGCGATTTGCGCCGCGCTTCTTCCGCACTCGTGGACGATCAACATCGCCGCACTCGAGGGACGCGTCTCGAGGGACGATCCCGAGTCGGCGAAGCGCGTCTTGGCGAGGTACGCCGAAGTCGCACGCGCGCTCACGGGTAAACCCGACGCCACCGCGCGCGACGGCGTCGAACACATCGTCGAGCTCGTGAAACACTGCGACGTGCCCGGACTCGGAAGTTTCGGATTGAAGGAATCCGATTTCCCATCCGTCATCGAAAAGAGTAAACAGAGTTCGTCAATGAAGGGAAATCCCGTGGCGCTCACCGACGAGGAATTGGGCGACATGTTGCGTCTCGCGCTCTAGTTTTTTGGCCTTCTAACGCTACTCTCTACATTTTAATAATCAATCGCGAATCAATTCTTTCACCACATCGCGCGCCCACGCGTCCACTGCGACGCACTCGCGTCGCGCCCACGCGTCGTCGTCCGCCTTGGATCGATCGAGCTTACACGCGTCGCCGACTCGGCGCCAACCCAATCCTCGTCTCAACGCCGTCTCCACGGCGATACCGCATCGATTGCAGTCATCCACGACATTTTGATTGCACCTGTACGCCGCGCGTTCGCCGATGATGTCGCAATCACCGATCATGACGACGGCGAATCGACGCGGCGGCGGCGGCGGCGAAGAATCGGTCGCGGCTCGTTTTAATATCATCTTAATCGCCTCTCTCGCCTCGCGCGCGGGGTCATCGAATTCAGCCGTCTCCACGACGAACACGTACGGCGCATCGTCCTCCTCTGTGCGTTCGAGCGCGTCGCGCGTCATCGTCGTCGCCGCGTCTTCGTCTTCGTCTTCGCTCGCCGTCGTCGTCTCCGCGCCGTTCACCTCTAAAGCGCGCCTCACGCACGCGCACGCCTCCGAACCGAGCGCGCCACCGAGATTCACGACACGCACGACGCGCGCGTTCGCGTTCGCCGACGCACGTCCCGCGAGACGCGTCGACGGCACGGCGTCGAGCGTTTTTTGATTCGCGCGCCCGAATCGCAACGCGCGACACATCGCGCCCCAAAACGCCGTCCACGCCGCCCACACCTCCCGCACGACCTCCCACCGCGCGAAGATATCCTCCGACGTCATCGCGCGCATTCTCTCCCGCCTCCTCGCCCGCGGCGCACCCACCCGCGCGTCGATTCGTGGCGTCGCGGCGGTTCGCCACCCATCGGTCGCCGGTCGCCAGTCGTCGCCATGTCTCGCGCTCGCGAGACGCTTCGACTCCGCGACGACGACGAGGCGCGAGTCGCGTGGTCGCTCGGTTCGGACGGCGCGCTCGAGCTCGCGATGCGCGAACGAGACGCCGCCGACGACGAATCGCCGCGATTGTTTGCCAATTGTTACTCGCGCGCGTGGTTGAATCGACTCGTCTGTCGCGCGAGAGGGGGCGCGAGCGACGTGGACGGCGTAAAGGTCATCGTCGGGCTCCTCCGCGACGCGGCATCGCGCGAGGGGTCGTCGAGCGCGCGCGCGGATGCGTTGAGTCTGAAGGATTTGGAACGGTTGCGAGGCGGCGAAACGAGGACGACGCGCGACGAGGACGACGCGTGGTACTTGGTCCTGACCGACATTTCCGTTCGAGGCGCGCGGACGCATTATCCCTTACCGCTCGAGCGAGTCCCGGGGGGGGATTCGAGCGCGCGGCGCGCGCGGACGTCGACGCCGCCGAAATCGACGCCGGCGAGACGGAAATCGAAAAAGACGTCGACGACGCGAACGACCGCCGAGGAAGGCGAGCCGTCGAGGTCGAGCGTCGAGGACCGTTTGCGGGAGGACTTGAGAGACGCGCGCGCGGAGACGCGAGCGCTGCGTCGAAATTGTGAAGAATTGGTCAGAGAGAGGGAAAAGGCGCGCGCCGAGCGCGCCGAGACGACGGCGAAAATGGTCGAGTTGCGCGCCGAGTTGAAGAGCGCCAAGGAACGCGAGACGAACACGCGCGTGCGTCTTCGAGAGACGGAGGCGACGTTGCGTTCGGTGCAGCGAATTCGTCGCGCGGGCGAGCATCAGTCGACGCGCGCGCCGGCGGTCGCCGGCGGGCGACCGGAGCCCGTCGTCGCGAACAATCAACGCGACGACGACGAGGAAAACGACGCGAACGAGGTGATGCTCGACGAGATAGACGCGCGGTTGAGATCGCTTCAAGATTTCTTAACGCGAACCAAGGCTCGAGATGAGTCACGACGTCCATCCGATTCATTGATTGATTGATCGATTGATCGCGCGCGCGCGCGCACGCGTAGTCTAGTCTAGTTTAGCGCCGCCTTGTATCGCTACGAAATCCGCTCCTCGCCGCTCCTCTCCGCGCGACGCTCGCGCTTCTCCCGTTTCGGTCGCTCCACCGCCTGTCGCTTGGGTAACTCGCGCTCGAACACCTCGTCCCACGACTCGCCGCGATGCCGCCCGGCGAGAATTTTCACCACGGCGTCGATGTTCAGCACCGAGTGCGTCTGTTCGGGTCTATACTCGCGAATCGGTAACCTCGCGCACCGAAACTCGCGCGCGGTCGCACTCGCGAGACTCGTGCACATTCCTCGCGTGGCTAAATCGACGATGCCGCCGACGACGTACACTTTGTCCGACGCGACCTCGTCCAATACGTCCGCCGCGTCGGGCGACATGTACACGACGCGCTCCCCGTCGAACGCCTCCTCGACGGGTCGCGCGTCCGTCTTCACCGACGCCCATCGATCGCTGAAGAAGAACTCGCGAGATTCCTCCGCGATGGGCCCATCGAAGGCGCAATACGTCATCGCCAACGAATCCTCGCGATGCGCCACGCCGACGCACTCGCACAATTGTTTGGCGACGCTTCGTCTCGCGCGCGCGGAATCCTGTTCGAACGACACGTCCACGGCGACGCGAAGCGCGTTTGGATCGTTAAATCGGGCGTTGAGATCGACGTTTGTTTTCATCTTCCTCCCCCATCGTCGTTCTCTCTTCCCGGCGGCGTTCGCGAGGGCGTCCTCGACGGTGAACGCGACGTCCGGCGGCGCCGCCGCCGCCGTCGTTCCCGTCGCCGTCGTCATGAACGATCGACCGAATCGACACAGACTCACCTCGCTCACGTTGACGTACCCCAACCGACGCATCTCGTCCGCGATCGGTACACCGCTGACGTAGACGTGTCGTTCGGCGACGTCTCGAAAGGCTTCGAGCAACGGCGCGTACTCGCTCGCCGACGATCCCGGCGCGTTTCGTCCGTCGCCGTCGCCGCCGCCGATGGCGACGCGTCGACCGAACGGAAGATTGGACACGATCGCGCGCACGCGTCTCCCAGATCCGTACCCATCGTCGAACGCGCCGGGGGTCAACGCGTCGCGCTCGAGAACGCTCGGCATGCTCCCGCGGTCGCTCGCCGCGCGAGAGACGAAATGACCGACGTTTTGTTTCGACATGACGACGGCGCCGGGAGACACGTCGCCGCCGGCGACGGCGATACCTCTCGACCACGCGGCGTGAATCATCGTTCCCGATCCACAACACGGATCGACGACGACGCACGCGCCGTCGGTGACGTCGTAGGCGCTGGGATCGTCGGCGACGGCGACGTTGACGCACGCGAGCGCGATTTCCGCGCGCGTGCCGGCGCTGAAATGTCGAGGCTTTCGAGCCCAATCCACCGCTCTCAGGCTCAGACTCGACGGTGCGAACGTCACCAATCCAAACACGTATCCTTGCGCGGACTCGACGACGACGAACCGAATCACCTCGCGCGTCTCGCGCTCGTTTCTCGAATCGTTCAAGCCCTCGGCGCCAAGCGTCGCCGCGACGGCGCGAAATCGTCTCGCCGTCTCGTCGCTCGACATTCTATTCGGGTGTCTCGCCACACACTCGTGCACGAACGACACCGCCGCGTTCACGCGAACGCGAAGCTTTGAAATCTCTTCCAACAGTTCCTCCGCCGTGGCGGCGACGGCGACGGGGGCGATCTCCGCGCGCGCGCCCGCCGCGCGTCTCGCCTCCCGCCCGCCGCCCGCCGCGACCCAAAACATTCCCACGCACATCGCTCGCGCCGGTGGTGACGTCATCACCGCCATCTCACACGCGTACGCGTTGTATAAATTTTCATTCTTATGCGTGAGGATGATCCTCGCCCCCTCGCGCGCGTCCGAGACGGCGTCGGCGGAGAACGCGTTCGGCCACAGCGCCGCCGCGCGCGTCGACACCCTCTCGCTCGACACCCCCCACGAGGCCAACGCTCCGTCCACGACGGACGAGGACGAGGACGAGGTCGACGCCGTCTCACCCGCCGCGCGCTCGCGAACGGCGGCGCGTTCCTCGGCCGGCGGCGTCGCCGGAAACCGTCCATTTTTGGACGATTTGCTCGCGGCGGCGGCGGCGGTGTCCCCGCGCCTCGGCGCGCGCATCGCGTCGCCTCGCGCCTTGGCCGTCGACCGAGACGTCGAAGACGACGCGCGCCATCGCGCACGCCTCGCTCGCGCGCCGTCAACGACGACACGACGCGCCGACGTGCGCATGACTGTCGTCATCGTCAGAGTTTGATGCGCGAGGCATCCGAGCGCGAGCGCGTCATCGAGCTCCTCGCGCGCGCGTGCGAGCGCGAGGGGAGCGACGCGCGAGAGGCGCTCGCGCTCGTCGCGTCCGCGTCCGACGAGGCGCGCGGGCGAGACGTCGACGCGCTCGTGCGCGGAGTCGCGCTCGCGCGCGCGACCATTCGAGCGCGGCGTCGAAAGATATCGTCGACGACGGCGCCGCCGCCGACGACCGTCGCGAGCGGGAGCGGTGCGGACGCGAACCCGACCGTGCGGTGTCCGTCGTGCGCGCGGTCGCTCGCGGCGAGACGGTTCGCGTGGCACCTCGAGAGGTGTCTGAGAGCGAACGGCGCCGACGCGTGAGCGCGCCGGGACGGGACGGGAAGGGATGAAGGCGAAGGCGCCGCAGGCGCAGGGGATGAAATGGCACGCGCGCGTAAAGCGTAAAGCCAAGGTGCGCGCGAGTGAGATGGTGGCGTGGGGGGAATCTGCGAGCGGGGATGGAGACGGAGGGACGGCAGCGGTGGACGCCGAGCTCGCGAGCGGGAAGGAGAAGAGACGCGCGTCGACGAAGAAACGGAAATTTGAATCGTGGAACGAGCGCGCGGGAGGGAACTCGATCGGGGAGACGAAGAGGAAGACGAAGAAGAAGAAACGGTCAGCGGTGAAGTCGGGGACGGAGGTGGAGGCGCGGGCGGAGGCGCGGGCGGTGGTTGCGCCGGCGAAAAGGGAAAAGAAAAAGGCGACGTCGACGTTCGCGAGCGGGAACCCGTTCGCAGCGTTGGCGAGGCGACGGTGATGATGGATTTATACACATGAATCTTGTTGTAATACTGTACAGATTTTTGCTAGAGTTTTCTTCGACGCGCGGCGGCGACGGCGGATTATTCGAGCGATGCATCGTCTGACGCGTCTCGTCTCTCTCGACCGCATGCAGTTTACCGCGGCGTCGGCGGCTCGGATAAAGAATTCACGCTCGCCGCGCTCGCCGGGGCCGATACGCCCTGTAAAGATCGTCGTCGCGGACTCATAGATTCTCCGTCGCTCGCGAACGGCGACGCGTTGGACGACGTCGCCGGCCGACCCTTCCTCCCCGCGAACACGTCCCTCGATGATCCGAACGGCGTGTACCCCGATCGCCCTCTCGGGGAAACCACGATCGAATCGTCGCTCATGTACTCCCCGTCCGAGACGGTCCCTCCCAGAGACTTCACTTGTCGCTCCAAGCCTCGTATCCTCGTCAGCAACGCCGAAATCTGCGTCTGCAGCACGTTCACGATGTGTTCCTCCTCGCTCTCCAGCGCGTTCTCCATCCGCACTTTCTCTTGTTTCAACCGCGTCGTCTCTCGCTCTAAATCTCGACTCAGACGATCCCTCTCTCGCAACGCGCTCTGTCGCTCGCGTCCCAATTCTTCCAACGCGCTCGTCAATCGATGCATCATGCACTCCTGTTCCCTCTCCAGCGCGTTCTCCATCGCCACCTTTTCGTCCTGAAGCGTGCGCAATCGCCGTTCGAGGGCGTCGTTGACGGTGTTCTTCGCGCACGTCTCGGCGAGCTCGCGCTTTTCGTTGGTGACGCGCTCGAGTTTTTCGTTGAGCGTGCGCACGAGGAATTCTTCCTCAGCCTCGACCGTTTGGGCGAGTTTCTCCGCGGAGGCGCGCACGTTCTTGAGCTCGCGCTCCAGCGCGGCGGTTTTCGCGCGCTCGAGCGCGAGTTCGCGCTCGTAGTCGACCATGAGGGTGGATTGGGAGGCGTCCTCTGCGGACGCGGCGGTTGGGCGCGCGCGGGTCGGGACGAGTCTCGCTCGCGCGTTCGAGAGGGCGTCGTTCTGGAAATAATGGTTTCAAGTACAAATTACAGTCGATTCGTTTCGTTTTGTCGAGGCGACAGGGGCGTCGCGCGGGCGAATCACCGACCGGAGGTATCGTAGTCGGCGTACCGAGGGTTGACGCGGCGCTCGCGCGCGGAGACGGCGTCCCAATCGGCGACGTTCGGGGCGATGCTGCGGAGAGCGTCGGTGAAGGTGACGTTGGGACCGACGCGACCGTGTCGAACGACGGCCCAGAAGACGCGCGGACTCGCGACCGCCATGGCGGGCGGGGAGAGGTTGGCGCGAGAATTGTCGGCGTCGGCGGCGACGGCGGCGAGGATGAAGGGGAGGATCGGTGCGGGGATGTCTTGCACGCAGTCACTTCGCTCGGTGTGTCGAACTTGGCCTCGATTGACGTCGGGGGCGGAATATTTCACCACGAGACGACCGTCAGGAAGCGTCTGATAAGTGACGTTCTCGGCTCTGGCGGCGGCGCATTTGGCGTTGCCTTCCGTTTCCTTGGAGCGTTCCTCGACGATGGACTTGAACGCATCCTGCAGAGATCGAATAGTGGGATCGCTTGCGACGCGTTTACTGCCGGCGGTCTCCGCCGCACGGAGAAGATCGACGGACATGGCGCCGGCGACACCTCCAGCGTTGCCGCCTTCGTCGTCGGGATCTTGCAGCATCATGGCCGTGCTCGTCTCCGACGCCTTCAGCGTGTTGGCGAGACGCTTTTGCACGCGCGCGTCCAAGACCGCGGTGTCGACGACTCGCGCAGGAGCTTCAGGCTTCGTTGCCTTTGGTTTTTCCGTGACGACCGTCGTCAAGATGGACGTCGGCTTGTCTGCTTGTCGCATGTCTGGCGCGTCGGCGGCGCGAAGATTGATCAAATCGTTTTCACGAATCCCGAGAAGAGAGATCATCGTCAGCATGTCCTTTTCACCGAGCGCGCGCGGCGGGAATCCGCAAGAAAGCACGAACCCATCGAGACTGGAACCGCACTTCGACGCTATGCGAGCGCGCATGGCGGCGGCCGTCGTCTTTCCGCCGTTCGGCAACGTCAGCTCCTTCACGACACCGCGATCGGTCGGATCGCGGAATCGTAGCGTCCACGAATGGTCGCCGTCTTCACGTTCGTCGCTTCGCGCGCGTTTCACCGCTTGCGGACTTCCGGTTTCTGGCATGCTTCCCCCTCGAGCTTGAATCTCTCGCGCGCTCGCCTCGAGCGCCTCGCGCATGAGTTTCGCTTCTTCCAAGTCGCCCTTGTGTTGACCGGTACCCAAAATCCTGCCACTACCACCGTTCATTTCCTTCTTTTCGACGCTCGCGACGCGGTCCTTGACTTCTTTGATTTTCTTGGCGGCGGCGTCGTCGCTACCCTTCGAGGCGACGAGCTGTAAACGCTCGAGAATGCGACGTCTGGACAGGGATTCAACGACGACGGTTGGCGCCACGTCCGCCTCAATCGCGTTCTCCACGGTACCACCCTCGACGAGCGCCGCTTCGCGTGCCTGATCTTGCGCCGGTTTACGGATGAGTTCGGCTTGGACGTCCAGCATCGTCGCCTCCGCCGTGTTCTCCATGGCGAGCACCTCGACGTGCACCGTGTCCATCTGACCCATGCGATGCGCGCGAGACACGATCTGTTCCTCTAAAGACATGTTCGAGAGAGGCTCCATCAGAAACACGTGACTGACGAAGGATAGATCCAAACCTTCGGCCGCCGCTCGATTCAAAAGGAGCACCGCGACGTCTGGATCTTTCCTGAACCTCTTGAGCGCGCGTTCTTTGTCGTGCCTGCTTTGACCGATGCGCGCGATGCTCTCGTGCGGTACGCGCGCTCCGTAAAGCGCCAAATCGATCGCGTCGAGATGCGGTTTGAACGCGCTATACACGATGCACTTCTTCGGTGGTGGCGCCGAGGGATTGAAATCTCTCGGCTTGAGAGGCGTCGCCGCGTCCAACATGCGGCGCCTGTTACGTCGACCCTGTTGCGGTTCGTCGCGCGTCGGATGGTTCAAGTCAAAGTCACCATTCCAGCCCGGCGTGTGCGCTGCGACGCCGTTGACTTCGCGCGAGAAGAAGGCGTCGCGCGCATCTTGCTGGGCCACCACCTCCGCGTCGACGGCGGCGCCCATTTTGCGCAGCGCCGAGAGCAGATAGTTGACTTTGGAACTTTCACCCTGCGCGTACACGCCGTCCGCTTGACTCTCGTCGACTTTCCACGGGTGCTGAATGTACGACGGTTGAAGCTCGATCAAATCTTCCGGTACCGCCTGCGCGGGATTCGGGTTGTACGGATTCGCACGCTGCATCATGTAAGGCAGAGCGCACACCGGACAACCACGAGGCGCGCGGTACACCCCCGGTGGAAGCGGATGCTCTTCGCTCTCGTCTTCCCGCACGCTTCCATCGATGGTTTTACCCTTGGGCGGACCTTGCATGACGCACCCGCAGCACAGGATGTGCGCGCACGGCGTGACGAGAGGCATCAAGACCTCGTGCAAACACAAGTCGCACGTACCTTTGCACTGCATCAAGATGGGTGACACTCGTCGCACGCGAGTTTTGCGCTCCTCTTCGCCGAAACCTCGTTTCTTCAACAGTGTGTGTAAATCGCGAATCGTCTCATCGAACTCGTCCGGGTCGAACGTGGTGGGCATTTTACCGACGACGCATGCCGCCTCGCGCAGGTTGCTCACCGCCGCCGTCGCCGGACCCACATTCTTCGGATTGAGCAGAGATTCTTCGTGATTCGGGTCGCCCCAATCGGCCAAAAGTAACGACCGTTTCACGTGCGCGACGAGATCGTTGTACGATTCCGCGTGCACGTCGCTGAATTTGAGCATGGCTACCGAACGCTTGAGCGGAGGCAACGTGATGTGCGATTTGCACGTACGAACCATACATCGTCGGAGCACGTCGCCGAGGCGCGACACCGCCTCCATCTGCAAGGAACGATTCTTCCCGTCCAAAGGTCTCTGTACAGCCGTCGTCCACAATCCTGCGTTCATGCCGTACGGTGCTTGACGCAAAAATCCGAGAAGCGGCTGAAGATGCGCCGTCCCCGCCCCCTTCAGAGTAGTCGGCGTCGGCGTCCCCGTCATCAACCATCTCGCGTGCGCTCTGAGCGCGCACGCCACAGACAATTTGGCTGTCAACGCCAAGCTCGCGCCGAGCTGGTGTCCCTCGTCCATGATGACTCGTTGCCAAAACACGCGCAAGATCGGAGTGTCCGTCTTTGAAAATTCCGTCGACAGTCGGTTAATCGGCATGATGACGACGTCAAAATCATTCGCTAAATCGCTCGCATCTAATCCATTGAGATCGTTGATGAACGTAGGCTTGAGACCGCGTTCCATTTTGACTTCATTCTCGACGTTCGATTCAGTTTTCGGCGCCTTGTCGACGACGGCGACGCGCGGAACGTCGACGTCGCCCGTACAAAAAGTGATCTGTTGAAGCCAGTGCTCTATGAGCACGCTGGGTATGATGACCAAAGTCGCGCTGGATAACCATATCCGTAATGTCTCGCTATCAGTGCCGCGATTGTCCACCACGCGTATCGCGTCGTGCAGCGCTTGCTTGTCTATGATGAGATCCTCGACGGCAGCGCCGGGAGGCCCGAATGGCACCGCGTTTTCCACCTTACCCGTGCCGCTAAACTTGACTAAACCGAGCGCCTGGAACACCGGCGGCTGGTCGGAGTTTCTACGAAACGGTGGCATGGACACCGGCATCGCGTGTGAAACTTCTATCGTGTTTTCTAAGATGTAGTCGACGACGTCGCACGTCGCCGCTCTTCCGACGTACAAGACACAATTTTTGAGCACAGTTTCGAAATATCGCGTGTTGCGCGCCAGTCTCGCCGAGTCTTCCTTTAAACTGTCGCGAGCGACAAAACCGATCGGCGTCGAGTGCACAGAACACTCCAAGCGCGTCTGCCAATCTGGATTTTCAATCACCGCCGCCGCCAGTGCGTCGAACGCCTTCTTTTCCTCTAATTTCGATCGTTTCGCGCTATTGCTCATCGTTCCGTTCAATCCGTCTCTACACACCGCAGCGAAATAACCCACGGGCGTGTTCCCCGCCGACCGCTTACTTCGACGTAATCCCGACGAATTTCCTCTCGACGACGCGCCGTTCGCGGGCGTCGTCTTCGTCGGCGTAAACGCGGGCGTCTCCGCGTTTAACGTCGGCACGCTCGCGATCGACGGCGCGCCGTACCCACCGCCGTTACCGATCGAGTTCGTATCCTCGTAGTACCACTTGGACCCCATCTGACGCGCCGTGTTACCGACGGGCGGCGACGGTCGCCAGCCTCGTCGCGCCAGTATGAGCGCGATGGCGGTCACCGTCTTGCCCAATCCCGGTTCGTCGCACAGCATGCCCCCCTGCGAGTCCTGATGCGTCTCCGGAGGCACGTCGCTCAGATCACCCCTGACCATGTTCAACCAAAGCGTGCGTCCTTGCTCGCAATCCAACCGTCGCCAGAGCGGATCTCGTATCGACGCCAAGCGCGCGCGCTCGCGGCGACGCATCCATCCCAACGCCGCGCGTTGGTGCGGATGCAGCGTCAACGCCAGCGTCGACGACGTCTCCTCCACGCGAGAACGAAACCCTTTACACGTACACGCCAATGTTCCCGCCGTTTTCGCGTCCATAAAGCTCATGATTCGAAACGTGACGTCCTCGGGCAAATCGCCCGCGCACAGATATCCCGTCGCCGCCGGTCGCACGATTTCATGTCTCCGTCGCATCTCCGGTCGAAGTTCCTCCAACGTCGCGCTCAGCGTCGCCTTTCGATCCCCCACGTGCGTCCTACATCCCACGACACCGCAAAATCCAATCTCCTCCTCCTCCTCTGTCGCCAAGCCGTCTCGTCCCGCCCTCGTCCCGCCCTCCTCCTCCTCCTCCATCGTCGCGTGTCCGAGCACCGCGATCCGATCCTCGCGCGTCGTCCCCACCAGATCCCGTCCGGAGATCCCCATCAGCGTCACCTCGCACCTACACACGAGAATCTTCGTCTCCCGCGCGTCGCCGTCGCGTCTCTCGCCGCGTCTCTCGCCGACGCATCGCATCTTCCCGCGGTCACCGAACGCCGCGAACGCGCGCGCGTGCGGGCCTTTCGCGCGCGCCTCGAACGACCGAACGTCCGACGTCGACGCGTCGCCGTCGCTCGAGCGCGCGCGCGCGAACGCGAGCGTCTCGCCGTCATCCGTCGATTCGACGCGCCGCACCGTGACGACGTCTCCGACCTCCACGTCCGTCGACGCGTCGCACTCGAGCGCGACGCGCGCGCACGCGATGGTGTACATCGCGCGGCGTCGACTCGCGCGGCGTCGACTCGCGTCGCGCGTCGCGCGCGCGCGCGGGCGTGTGGCGTCAGAGATTTCAATGTGTCAGCGCGCGACACTTCAGCCCTGAGACGTCGACGCCGTCGACGCGCGACGGTGGACGAACCGGTCGAGGACGTCGAGGACGTCGTTTTGACTCGAGCGCGCGCGAGGGAGAGGACGAATGGCGCCGAGAACGCGCGCGAGCGCGATGGGCGCGGGGAAACCGCCGAGACCGTCATCGGAGAGGCCGACGTTGACGCGACGAGACGCGCGAGAGGAGGCGCTGGAGGCGGCGCCGGGGACGATGAAGAGGAAAGGAAGCGATTTAGAGGAGATTTTGGCGAACGCGTCGCACTACGTGAAGGAATTCGGGAGGCACGATGCGTACGCGGGGGGCGAACAGGTGCGCGCGCTCGAAGTCGCGCTCGAGCTCGAAACGGCGAGACGACGCGAACGCGCGCGATCGCGCGCGCAGATGAACGATGAACGATGGACTGATGAAGGCGTGGTGTGATTTTGCGACGAACGCGCAGGTGCGACCGTTGATGCGCGGATGGGTGCACTTCGCGTCGTTGTTGGCGGCGACGACGGGACGCGCGCTCGGGTATCACGAAAAACTTCCCGAACGCGCCGTGTTGTTCGTGCAGTGCACGATGTTGACGTATTTATTATCGGTCTGTTTGCACATGGTGCCGTGGAAGACGTCGCTCGGGTACGACGTGGCGCTGTCGTTGGATTTCATTGGGATATCGTGGGGGTTCACCTCACACAGCGTCTTGTGGACGGGCGGCGTGCACACGTTTAGTCAAGCGGGCGCCCTGGCCGTGTTCACGGCGATGTGCGTGATGCAAATCATGGCCTTCACGCAAAAGAATAAGCGCGTGTTGACGTTCATGCGTCGACGCCGATTGACGCTCATACTCTTAAACATAGTCTTCCTGGGCGTCGTCGAGTGGAACGCAATCAAAGATTTCAAGACGATGCTCTTCATTCAACTTCTGTCCAAGGTGATCTCTCCGTGGTACTTCATGCGGTGCACGCGATTCGACGCCAAGCACAGATCCTACTTTGAGATTCCCGGGGTGTGGAGTCCGCACGAAAATTGGCACGTGATGATTTTGGTCGTGCACTTGTTGCAACTGCGCGCGCTCGTGGCGCAGGCGCGTTGATTCGCGACGGCCTTCCCTAGTCCTCGGACGACCGGCGCTGCGCGTCGCATTCATTTAATATGTAATCACACCGCGCGTTGCGCGCGCGCAGCTCCTTCGTCTCTTCGACGGAGAGAATCGAGAACGAAACCGTCGACGCGGCTTCGTCTTCGGGACGCGACGGCGACGAGACTCGACGCCATTCGTCCACGCTCGCGCGTCGACACGCGCGAACGCTCGCGCGCGCGGCGACCATGTCGCTGAAAACGCTCTACGAGACGCACCGCGCGGGGCAGGAACAAGTCAAACGTGATCTCGGTGCGTGCGCGACGCGTCGTTCATCGACAACACCATGGTGATGATAATCATCACGAAAAAACACACTCGTCCTTCGTCGCGCGCGACGTTCGTGCGCTCACCACCGCGTCTTCTTCGCTCGCACAGAACTCTTACGCAAAGAGGCGCTGATGTCCGTGTCGGCGCTGACGAATTCGCTCACGGATTCGGTGAATCACGGCGTGGTGGAGGTGTTTGAGAATCAAAAGCGCGTCGAGGAGGCGGCGCGCGCGCTCAACGAGACGTCGAGCAAGTTTCGAGAGCGCTCGCAGGCGTGGGCGACGTCTCTGGAGGAGTTTGATAAGGAGTTACGCACGATAGGGGATTTCGAGAATTGGGTGAAATCGATGGAGCACGATTTATCGACGTTGGCGAGCGCGTTGGAGAAAAAGGTGCGGGAAAAGGAGGACGCGGCGAGAAAACCGTCGTCGTGAGAACGTAGGAAAGTTTAGCGTTCGATGAATTCGTTGTAAAAATACAGAGTCTAGGCGTGTGCGTCCGTGTGCATCGCGTCGTCCGCTTCGTCGCTTCGTCGAGCGTCCACCGTGCGCGCGGCGTCGAAGAGCGCGCGCTTCACGGCGTACGACGCGAACGCTTTCGATTGTTCTATGGCGAGCGCCACCGCGTCTCGCGTCGCCGACGCGAGCGCGGACGCGTCCAGGCCGTTCGACGCGGTCGACGGCGTCAGCGCGCTCCCGCGCGCGTGCGGCGCTCCGCCGCGAATGAGCGTCTTTTCGGCGCGCTCTAATTTTTCCTCCACATCCGTCATCCAACTCTCGAAGAGCTTCTCGTTCGTGCACCACGGCGACGAATCGAGCATGTTCACCCAGTACCGCGCCGAGACGTCGTCCAGCGTGCGCGCGTCGAGCGAACTCTTGAAAAAACTCACCTCGAGCGAGTAGTATTGATTGGCGTGCGCTCCGAAATCCTCCATTTTATCCGACGGAACGCCTTGCTTGGACGACGTCGCCGCCTCGTTCGGCGGCGTGTAACCCTCGGGATACGTCCGAAACGCACCGATCTCAACCTTACCCGTCGCGCTCGTTCGCAGCGGATCGATGACGAGGGCGACGAACGGTTCAAAGTGTCTCTGATTCAACTGTTGCGTGTTGACGTCGATGCCCGACATCCAGCACCCATACCCCGGGTGCGAGTGATACCACCCGACAACTTTTTCTTTTCTCCCCGACGCCTCGAACGCCTGCGTGTACGCCACCATGTATTCGTTCGCTTCCGCCTGCGCGTTCACCCGCGTCTCCGTACCCTCGACAGGGAGTTCAAACGCATCCGTCACGACGAAGGCGTCGCCGCTTGCGTACCCCTGCACCATGCCCATCACCTCGATGTGCCCACCGCGTTTACAGTGCGCGTTCATCTTCATCAGCGCCAGCGCGGACACTTTTACCCTGTACAAACAGTCACACACGCGTCCGGGTCGGCGTCAGTCGATGAGTCGCTCGCATCGCGTCGTCGCGTCGCGCGCCCATTCTCGATTCGGTCAACCGCCGCGCACCTCTTGAAGTGATGCGGATTGCGCGCCCACGGTTTTTGTACCGCGAGGGATCGCTGCGCGTCCTCATCGATGACGTAGAGCGCGTCCGAGGTTGTGTCTCGAGTCGACGGCGCGTCGTCGGCGCCCATGACGACGCGCGCGAGACTGTGCGGTGCGCGTCACTCGATGAATTGAAGAACGATTGGTGATTGATTCACGTTTGTTCATCAGTCCCGACGGCGAATACGGCGAAGGGGGTCGGTTGATGTGCCTCGTTTGCATTACATGATGAATTATAGTAGTCGTACAACAGCAACGAGTCGGAATTGATGCATTCCTCTTTCAGATGTTTGTTTTGTTGGCGGCTCATGTCGACGGCGAACCGTCGCAAAAAGGGACGCCGAGACGCGCGACGCCAAACGGCATCGGGCGTCTCGTTCTGCGTGCGTCCATATCCACCAAAATGTCTGTCTCGGGATACACGTTTCTTTTCTTTATGTATTCATTCATTCGACGCAGTTCACGCTGTCGTCTGGGAACCCGTATTGCTCGAGTAAGCGCAACGTGACGCCATTGGTCCATCCGAACCCGCGCTGCGGGACGTACTCGCCGCCCTTCCCGACACTATTGGCGTCATCGCAAACGTCGTACTTTTCATGCATGAACCCTGTGGATTTCCACGCCTGATACGCCGTTCGAAGCCACGAGTGCGCGAGCTCTTTCGCATACTTTTCCTCTCTCGGCGCGTACAGTTGAATCGCCTCCACGAGCATGTGCGTCGACGGCGCCCACGCGTTGGGCCAATCCCACTGTTGTCCGCTCTGGACGAGTGAAGTAGCGATCCCCTTGGCGGTGACAAGCTTGGATGTTCTCAAAGCCTCCACCACCTCGTACGCGCGTTCGCTTCCGGCGTCCAGGGCTCCGCACCAGAGAGGGGTGAAGTCGCTCACGTACGGAGTCTCGCACGCGAAGACGAGCTCGCCGACGTCACGAACGACGGCGCGGGCGTCCTCGCCAACGAGGGGCTCGAAGGTGACGTCTCGCCAGCGCTTGGTGTCGTCGTCCCAGAGCACGGCGTCGATGGCGCGTCGACGCACCTCGCTCGCGCGGGTAAATTTCTCCAAGAGATGGTTCAGGTAGACGCGTTCGGCGTAAATCTCATCCTCGGACACCGGAAGGGAGACGAGCGCCTCGCGAGCGAGTCGAGCGATATCCGTCTCGACTCGAAGCATGAATCCGTTCAAATCCGCGGGTATCATGTCGCACGTGTGAATCGTCTCGAGATTCTTCCCATCCGCGAGCCAGCGGGAGCTGAAATCGAAACCGCTTTCGGCGGCGCTCGCGAGGTGCCTATAAATTTTCCGTTTGACGTCTAATTTCGCCACGGCATCGTCCAACCGTCTCGTCGCGCGTCTCGCCACCTCGACGTCTTCGCGATAACTCTCCGGTCTCGGTCGCGTAGTGTTGGCGAAATATCTCGACAGCGCGTGCACCTCCCCGCTCTCGGTATCTCTCACCGTGATCGTTCGTTCGCTTCGCGTGAGATAGGCGTACTCTTGCACCAACAGCGGCAACGCTTGGCGCAACCATTCCGCGTCTCGCGTCGCCTCGTACACGGCGCTCACGCACGAGCTCAACAACGGCGGTTGCGAGCGATTCAAATAGTACACTCTCGCCCCGTTCGGCACGAATCCGTACGTGGTAACCATGTATAAGAGATTATTCGTCACACCCAGCGCCGTCGCCGGCATCTCGCTCGTCAAAAGACCCAAAACGATCCAATACGTGTCCCAGTAGTACGTCTCTCGAAACCGTTCCCCCGGCACCACCGCCGGATACGGTAAACGAATCCTCGAACTCGTCGTTCGCGCCGCCTCCGCGTCTCCGGCGCCACCCTTGCCATCCACATCTTCGTCGTAATCGTCCGCGTCTAAACGCGCGAGCACGCGCCATAATTCATGCACGTGCGTCGCCCATTCCTTTGACGTCGCGCACCGCGCGCCCCGCGCTACCGCCGGGTCCCTTCTCCAATCCACCAATTCCGGCATCTTACTCCGCTCTCTCGGCCCAGATTCAAAGTGTTCGTTTAAAAATTCCCTCGCCGCGACGCTGCACGTCGCCGCTCCGCTCGCCGCCAGCGCTTCAAACACCTTGGCCGGCGGACTCCGCGACCTCGTGTCCACGAAATCCTTGGAATCTCTCCAAATCGCCGCCCTGTTCACCGCGGCGAGAATGGCCGACGTACAGAACGCCGCGTACGGCGCGGACGCGGACGCGTCACCGTCTTCATCGACGTCGTCCTCCGACGTCAGCGCGTGACCACCGTCGAAGGACGACCGCGTCGTCATGGGGACGCGGTCGCGGCGGCGACGCCGGTCGACGAATCGTCGCGACAGCGCCGCGCGCGGACGTGCGCGAGGCGCGCGCGCGCGCACAGTCGCCGCGCAGGCTCGCGACGTGGTTGCTCGCGACGTGGGTGGGGGCGTGAGCGCGGCGCGCGGCGGTGGGCCGCGCGCGGAATGACGTCGGGGAGGGGTACGGTGCACTTTTTGAGGGGAGGTGCCCTCGCGGATGTTACGGATGGATTGGATCGATTGATGAGGGAACGGGGGGCGCTGAAAGGCGGAAACGCGCGGGGTCGGGTGAAAGAATATGTTTTACGCGCCGTGCCGTCGCGAGCGTTCACGCGGGGTGGATGAAACTCACGCATTTTTGTACGAGAAACCTTTGCGCGGATTCGCCGAACGCCCGGCCGTAGGCGTCTCGAAGCGCGCATCTTCCCATGTACTTGGCCACGCTCGGATACGGCGCGAAGGAGACGTCCTGGAAGAATTGTGGGACGTATAAGAGGTACGACGCGACGGCGACGTCGGCGACGGAAAACTCGTCGCCGAGCAACCAATCGCGACCGTCGGATAAAATGTCGTCCAGACGGCGGAGTCGCCGTTGCTCGGGATCTCTCGCGCCGGTGTCCACGACCCCACCGCGCTCGTTTTCGATGAATAACACCGGATCGAGCGTGGCGTTCGCCCAGGAGATCCAGGCGTTGGCGTGCGCGCGTTTCGCCGGCGTGTCCAAACCGCCGTACCTGTCCGACAGGTAACTCAAAATCGCCCCCGATTCGAAGAGTTCGAGCTCGCCCCCCTCCCCGTCGTCGTCGTCGCGAAGCGCCGGCACCTGCGAAAACGGATGCGGATTCGTCGGATCGCTCGGTTCTCTCGCGCGCATCTCCAGTCCGATCTCCTCGGCGTACCAATTCACGAGCGGGCTCCGCGAGCCGGGACTTCCGTAGAGCGTCACCGCGCGCGCGACGACGCGCGAGGCGCGACCGCGCGAGGTGGACGGACCCTCGGACGAGGCGCGCGACGACGCGGACGGCGCGAGATGACGCGCGAGACGCGCGAGAGACGCCATGGGCGAGGAGTGGCGTCGATGGATGCGTGGGACGCGCGCGTCCCCATCGCGCCCGTCGACGTCACTCGTCGCCTCGACGCGCGGTGATACGTCGGCGACGCACGCGATGCGGACGACGACGACGGCGACGACGACGACGACGACGACGAGCGCGCGCGGACTCGCGGGGAGGCGCGCGCGACGACCGGACGCGCGCGTTCGCGCGAAGAGAGGGGGCGCGTTCCTTCGCGAGTTTGGGCCCGAGGATGAAGCCAAAAAGCGCGGTGGGAAGGAGGGGGACACGAGCGGTGGATTCCCCGCGCTCGTCGAGGAAAAGGGCGTGAAACCGTTCTCGGTGAACGTCATGGTGAAGAAGCGAGGACCGCTGAACGTGGTGTGGAACGGGGTTGGGACGCTGCAGGTTCCGGACGCGGGCGAGAAGACGGCGAGCGTGAACCTCTGTCGCGTGTGCTTGGCGCAGAGATCCGAGCTCTTGATCGAGAACTTTGAGCGATTGTACCCGAAATTGAAGAAGGACGCCGTGGAGTGGGCGCTGCAACCGTTCGACGATCCGTACGGGGATTCGTTTGATCCGTACATGGTCGTGCCCGAGGACGCATCCGCCGAGCTCGTGCCGGGCAACCTTCAATTTTTGAAGAAGCCGCGACGCGTGGCGCCCGGACAGTGATTTATTTTTAGTTCGTCGAACGCCTCGCTCGCGCGCGGCGCTCCGTATCGGCGCGGCGCATCGTTGAATTAGCAATAAAGCAATAAAGCGCGTCTCGCCGCCGCCCTCGACCCTCAGAGACCGAGGCGTCCACCACCGTCTCGTGTCGTCGGCGCGTCGCGCGCGCACGCACGCGTACTTTCGCACCGTTCAACGCGCGCACATGTCTTCCATCGCTCGCGCTTCCGCGCACGTCGCCCGCGCGCGTCAATCGCGCGCGCGCGTCGCGAATGCGCGTCCCGGCGGCGGCGGCGCCTCGGCGTCGTCTCGCGTTCCCGCGCGTCGTCTCGCAACGCGGGCGAGCGCCGAGGACGTGACCGATCCGTGGGTAGAGGAGCGTCGGAGCTATCTGTCCGCGCTCACGGTGGAGAAGGGGCTGAAACCGCTGTGTCGAGGGTACGGGTTGAAGCTCGGCGGGAGCAAGACGGCGCTGCTCGAACGCGTCTTGGCGCACGAGCGCGACCATCGCGCCGATATCGCGACCATGGAGGAGGTGATCGCGCAAGCGACCGAATGGAGAAAGTCTCGAGTCGTGCGCGTGGACGAGGAGGCGGTGAAAACGGCTGCGGCGGCGAGAGAGGCGAAGAGAGAGCGAGCGGGGAGCGCAGGCGGATGGACGCGAGACGCGGAGGACGACGGTGAAGATTTCGAGGACGACAGCGGGTGGGGATCGCAGTGGGCGAGGTATGAAGACGAGGAGGAGTCCACGACGGCGAGACTGCGCGAGATCGAGGGGAGGTATCCAGACCTGTTGCGACCGGCTGATGAACGCGTGAGCAAGGATGATTTGGCTCGACGCGTGGCGGTGGTGAACGGTTTGCGCGAGCTCGCCAAGGAAAAATCTGGATACGAAGCGGACACCGGGATGCAGCTGGACGCCATCGCGCGCGCCATCGCGAGGAGTTATCGCGATATGCGCGGTAGCGCGTTGAGCGTGCTGCAAAAAGAGGCGCGCGCGCGTCTGGACGTGAGCGTCGACATCGACGTCGAGCGCGGAAGATTCGCCGTGCTCGTGCAAGTCTACGGTCGCTCGGGCGCGGTGGAGCGCGAATACGACGACACGAAATTTTTCACCTTTAACATTCGTCGTAAGAACCGCATGCGTCCGCTCATTCGATTCATGAGTGAGGAGATGAAGACGGGCGTGGCGAGAGCGGCGACGGAGGAGTACGTCGGTCAGATTGGAAACGTCGTTCGCGCCAAGACGCGCTTCCGGTCGGAGGACGGGTCCTGGATGGTAGACATCGACGACGGCGCCGCGGGTGTCATACCCGCGAACGAACAGTTGGAGCTGGTCAACGGGAATCAATTGAGACAAGGCGACGAGGTGACGTGCTTCGTATTGGACGTCGACTCCAAACTCTTCACCGGTCGCGAACAAACCCCGGTGGTGCTCTCGATGACTATCCCCGCCTTAGTCCCCGGTGTCATTCGCGAAGAAGTTCCGGAGATTCAAGACGGTCTCGTGGAGATCAAATCCGTGGCGAGACTCGCCGGGAAGTTATCCAAGGTGACGGTGATGAGCACCGACTTGAGCGTGGTGGACGCGGTGAGCGTGTGCGTCGGCGAAGGTCACGATCGATTGCGACGCATTCGCGAGCGATGCGGCGGCGAGATCATTCAATTCATTCATTGGTCCGATGACGAGGAGGAGATCATCAAGGGAGCGTTGTTCCCGGCGCACGTGACTCGCGTCGAGAAGAGCTTCCCGGAGGGTTCCAATCGACCCAAGCACACCGCCTTTGTGAGCGAATTCGATCTCAGACGCGCCATCGGCGCCGGCGGCGCCAACGTCAAGCTCTGTGCGGCGTTGACGAACACCTTCGTCGTCGTCGAGGTGGATGAGGACGTGAGCAAGGCGCCGAGACGCCGCGCGTTCAACGCAGATTTGGACGATTCCTTCGGCGGAGGCGGCGGATTCTGGGGCGACGAACGCGAGGACGAAGGTTTCGACGCGCGAGACGCCGAACAGTTCGTCAACGTCATGAACAACGATCGATTCGGCGAACGTCGCGACGGCGTCGCCCTCGACGATCTCGGCTGGCCCGATCTGGACGACGATTTCGACGATCTCCCGACGCTCGCCCCTCGCCCCGACGATATCAATCGTCCCGCCTCCTCCGCCTCCGCCTCCTCCTCCTCCACCGTCACCGAATTAAAAACGCTCGACGAGGCGCTCGCGTCTCGCGCCGACGCCTCCACCGCGGACACCGACGCCGACGTCGACGCCATCGAGGAATGGGAGGTCGGTCCCGGTCGTCCCGGTCTCGTCGCCTTCGGCGCCTCCGGTCGTCCCGGCGTCGTCGGCGCCGCCCTCTTCTTCGGCGACGCCTTCTTCGAAGACGACGACGACGACGACGACGACATCCCGTTCGAGTGATCGAGCGCCCATCGCGTCGTCCCTCCGTTCCCCGTTCGCGTTCGCGACGCCGACGACCGTCTTCGTCCCCCGCGCCGTATGCCCGCGTCTGCAATGTCTGTTCACATTCCCCCCGTCTCGGACACGACGACACCCCGCGTCGTCACTCTCTCGCGCGCGTCCCCCCCCTCGCCGACCTCCGATGTCGACCGACGCGTTCGACGACGACGGCGACGACGACGCGAAATTTTTCTGCCCCGTCCTCGCCCGCGCGTTCGCCCTCTTCGTCCTCGCGACGACGACGAACCCGCGCGAACCACCGCGCCGATTTCATTGGTCGCTCGTCGTCCAATCTTCCGAGCGCGACGATCGCGGCGCGCGCGCGACGACGACGACGCGCGCGACGATGTCGAGACCGGACCGATGGACCGATGGCATCGACGACGCGTTCGAGGCGTACGGGGTCGACGGACGCGCGGCGGCGACGCTGGACGTGCGCGCGAGCAGCGATCGATGGGTTCGATTCGAGCGGACATTCCGAGACCGTCGCTGGATCGCGACGACGCGGGCGGGATGGACGGAGGCGGACGAGAATGAAGACGACGCGTTCGGGGCGAGAATGACGATTGTTTTAGCGAACGTCGACGGTGGGTTCGCACGACGCGTGTCTCGATCGTTCGTCGAGGGCGCGCGCGCGTTCGCGTGGCCGCACGTCGTGGACTGCGGCGCGCGCGACGCGGACGGGGGCGCGCCGGCGATCGCCGCGCGCGCGGCGGCGAAATCGCGCGCGCGGTCGGAAGACGCGAAATGGTGCGTGGTGATGCGCGCGAGAGTGGAAGACGCGAGGTCGTACGCGACGGAGACGCGAGGTGGGGCGCAGGTGTGGATCGATGGATCGATGGCGTCGTGGAGAATCGCGCGGCGGGTCGTCGAGCACGCGTTTTCGATGGATCCGGCGCGGTTCGAGGCGTTCGGGGTGGAACCGATTCGTCGCGATTCGATGGACGAGGGGAATCCCGAACACGTGGTGTATTTTCAAGCGCCGAGACGCGCGCGGGGAGGGTACGTCGCGTCGTTCGTCGCGCACTTTGTGAGCGATTCGACGCGCGCGGATTTGGAAACCGCGGCGGCGCGGCGCGTCTTCGTGGCGGCGCTCGCGGGGGAACGCGCGCGAGAGGTCACGCTCGAACTTCCGGACGCGTCCGCGCATGCGACGGCGTCGATGGTGACGAATGGACTCTTCGCCGCGCTCGCCGCGCTCAAAAGAGACGCGTTCTCGCGCGAAGACGACGCGCGGTGCGGTTTGTTTCTCTCCCCGCGAGACGCCGCCGTCGCCGAGCGAAACGCGCGCGTCGGCGAATGCGTGTTGAGGATTGTAGACGGCGCGACGAGCGCCGAAGCGCGCGCGTTTGAATCGCGAATGTTAGAGGAAGACGCGCGATGGCGCGAGACGTTCGCGCGCGCGCTGACGACGCCCGTCGTGAGTAACGACGGCGCGCACGAATTATCGATGTAATCGCGCCACCGCGCTTCTACTACGACGCGAGGCGTTCACGCGCGCCCGGAAAGAGCACCGTCTCCGCGAACTCGCGCGCCCATTCTTCGCCGTACCATTTCGCAAACATCGGAATCGCGGGATCGTGCGCCAACTGCCACGCGTCGTGCGCGTCCTGCGCCGCGCGCGCCGCCGCCTTCGTCAACACGCACCTGCGCACATCCTCGAGCGCGAGCCCAAATTTACACGCCCCGTCCATCGCCTCCGCCTCGCGCTCCGCCTCGTCCAATCGCGCCGTCCACGCGTCCACGTACGCTCGCACCACGTCTAAAGATCTCGTCATCGTCTCCTCGTCCGCGCGCTCGGGACGCGCGAAGAAGATGCCTCGCGAGAAGAATGTCGCGTCTCGGTAAAATTTCTTCGACGGCGTCGTCGCGCCGAGCGCGGCGGCCGCGTCAGCCACCTTTCCCGGTCCTCTGCGCAAAGCCTCGAGCGCGGGCACGTACGCCGAGGCGTACTCCCGGTCTCGACTCATCGGATGCAGATCGACGCCGATCAAAACCTTCCTCGCCTCGCCTTTGCCCAACGAAATCAAATCCACGCCCAACATGGGCGCGTCGCACGCCGCGGGCGACGGATACACCACGCAGTTATAAATCTGCGCCAACTCCCCGCCGTCGACGTACGTCGATCGCACGCGTCGAAATCTCGACGTCGACCACACCTCCGTCGTCGTCGTGACGCCGAGCGTCTCGTTCGTCTTCGTCGTCGTCGTCTTCGTCGCCTCGGCGGCGGCGGCGTCGTCTCGCGAGCCCGCGGCGACTAACGCCGCGTGCACGCACGCCTCGTGCGCGCGAAAATCGAACGCGAGCGTCGAACGCGACCCGTCGTCGCGCGCGCGCGCGTCCGCCTCGTCCGTCGCCTCGCGCGCGACGTCGACACCGCGACGGTTCGTTCGTCGGTCTCCTCGCGCGAGCTCGCGTCGGGCACCGCGTCTCGCGCGTCGCGCCGGGCACCGCAACGCGCCGACCGAACGACCCATCGTCATCACGCGCGCCATGGCGTCGCTCGCGCGCGAGTCGTCGCCGCCGTCGCGCGTCACCGCGCGAACGAATTCGTTCGTTCCCACACACAGCGACGCAATGGCGCCCACGACGCCCATCGCGCGCGCGTCGCCCATCGCGTCCGCGCCGACGCGCGCGTCCGCGTCTCGCGCGCGCGCGCGATGTCTCGTTCGCGCGTCCGCGCCGCCGCCGACGACGACGAAGGCGCGCGCGCGAACGAGGCGCGACGCGCTCGCGCTCGGGGTCGCCACCCTCGGCGCCCTCTCGCTCGCTCGCGCCGCTCCCGCGCGCGCCGCCGATCTCGCGGACGCGCAGGCGAAGAAGGAGGCGCGTAAAAAAGCGCTTCGCGCCGCCGCCGAGGCGAGCGCGAGGAGCGGGCGCGGGGAGGCGGCGTTCGCGGACGCCGAGTACGGGGTCTCCGAGGAGGCGCGCACGCCCAACTCGCACTCGCGACAAGAGGAGGGGTTGAAGAGCGCGCTCGCGAACAACGCGTAGAGGGACCGCGCGCGAGGACACCGACGCGCTCGCGCTCGATCGCGTCGTCCTCGAGAACGACGCGCGTGTAACGAACGCGTGCCCATTTTTTGAGCTCGAGCCGCGCGCGAGCGAACGAACCGCCTCGACGTCTCTCGGTGACGCGTCGTCGACGACGCGCGTCTCGCGCGCGCGTCCATCGACGATGAAACGCGCGCTCGACGGTCGCGTCGTCTCTCGCGCGTCGTCGACGGCGACGGCGGCCGCGGTCGCCGCATCGGGATCCGCGCGCGCCGATGCCGTTTTAGATGTCTTGCGCGCGACCGCGTCCGCGTCCTCGAGCGTCGCCGCGCTCACGCGCGCGCAGGTGGAGGCTGCGCTCGGTCTCTTACTCGACGAACAGTGCACGTTGCCGTTCGTGGCGCGGTACCGGAAAGAACGAACGAACGGGATGGATGAGACGCAGCTCGGAGCGGTGCGAGCGGCGGCGAACGCGCGCGAAGTCGTCGAATCCAAGCGCGCGCGCGCGTTCGAGCTCTTGAAGAGGGGAAACATCGTCGATGACGTCGTGTACGACGCGGTGGCGCGGGCGCGGTCGGTGGAGGCGATCGAGGACGCGATCGGCAAGTTCAAGACGAAGACGAGCTCGCGGGCGGACCGAGCGCGCGCGCTCGGGCTCGACGCGCTCGCCGAGGCGCTCTTGCGAGACGGACCGGGGGGCGTGGAGTCCCTGGCGCGTCCTTTTGTGAAGGATTCGAAGGAGATTAAAGACGTGGAGGAGGCGTTGCGATTGGCCAAGGATGTGTTGGCGGAACGAGCGGCGAATGAGACGAGCGCGAGGGAGGCGGCGAGACGATCGACGGGACGGGACGGGAGACTGTCGTGCGCGCTCACGACGAGCGGGAAGGCGGCGGTGGACGGCGCCGTGGACGATAAGAGGGTAAAAAAGATCGCCGAGGCGGTGAAGGATTATTACGAGTTCAGCGCGCCGTTGCGACGGGTGAAACCGCACCAGACGTTGGCGATTTTTAGAGCGGAATCGGCCAAGGTGCTGCGAGTGAGGGTAGATTTCGACGCGTCTCGCGCGAGCGCCGCGGCGATGAAATCCATGGTCGGGTCGCGTCGATTACGCGGGGGGAGGTATCAAGTGGTGAGCGAGGCGGTGGAGGATGGGGTGAAGCGTCTGCTGGCGCCGTCCATGGAGCGCGAGGCGAAGAGTCGATTGAAGACTGAGGCGATGGAGCGCGCTGTCGCGGATTTCGGCGCCAATCTTCGCGCGCTCTTGTTACAACCGCCGTTATCGCCCGCAGCTGTGGTGTTGGGCGTGGATCCGGCGTACAGAACGGGGTGTAAACTCGCCGTCGTCGATCCCACGGGCGCTTTGCTCGACACGGACGTCGTGTATTTACCGCAGTTGGCGTCGAAAAAGGCAAACGGCGCGGCGCCGTCGGCGGCGAACAAGCTCCGGGCGCTCGTGAAGAAGTGGAACGTCACGGCGGTCGCGATCGGCGACGGGGTCGCGAGTCGAGAGACAGAATCGCTCGTCGCGTCGGCGCTCGATGGACTCGAGGGCGTCGGTTGGCGAGTCGTCTCGGAAGCCGGCGCGTCTGTGTACAGTGCTTCGGAAATCGCCGGCAAGGAACTTCCAGACATCGACGTGTCCCTGCGCGGCGCGGTGTCGATCGCTCGACGGTTACAGGATCCGATGGCAGAATTGGTGAAAATTGAACCTCAATCCATCGGTATCGGGCTGTATCAACACGACGTCAAAGAGAAGGAGCTCGCGGACGCATTGACGGCGACGGTGGAGAGCGCCGTCGCCACCGTCGGCGCTAATCTGAACACGTCGTCGCAGTCCCTTCTGTCCCGCATACCGGGTCTCGGAAAATCGCTCGCCGAGAAGATTGTTCGTCATCGCGCCGCGCACGGTCGTTTTCCCGAGCGCGCCGCGTTGAAGAGCATCGCGGGCGTCGGCGCGAAGACGTACGAACAAATCGTCGGATTCCTTCGCGTCCCGGACGCCGAAGACGCGCTTGAGCGCACGTCCGTGCATCCGGAGAGCTATCACATCGCCAAGAAGTTGTTGAAAATGCTCGAGCGAGACGTCGCCGAGGTGGTCGACCTCACGGAGAGCGACGACGCGGGCGCGTCGATGGAGACGCTCAGACGTCTCAAGCCCAAGCTCCGAGCCATCCGAGACGACGACGGCGAGCTCGCCTCGCGCGCCGCTCGTCTCGGATGCCACCCGCTCACGCTCAAAGACATCGCCAACGAACTCTCCGCCCCCGGAGACGACGTCAGAGGCCGAGCCGCCGAACAAAACGTCCTCCGCACGCACGCCGCCACCATCCGAGACCTCCGCCCCGACGCCATCGTCTCCAACGCCGTCGTCCGAAACGTCGTCCCCTTCGGCGTTTTTCTCGACCTCGGCGTCGGTCGCGACGCTCTTCTCCACGTCACCGCCATGCCGCGTCCCGACGCCTCCGCCGCCCGTCCCGTCGATCCCCACGCGCTCTTTCGCGTCGGCCAGACCCTGGCGGTTCGCATCGAATCCGTCGATCTTCATCGTCAGCGCATCGCCGTTCGGCTTCCGTGACCCTTGTATCATCACGTGTATTCATTTCGCGCGTTTCACGCGCCTCACGCGCCTCGCGCGCGCCCTTCCGTCCCCGCGCCCGCGTCGGCGAAATATCGCGCGCGCATCTTGTGTCCCGGCCCAATCGCACGATCGCGCGTCATCGCCCGGCTCGCGCGGTTCCACGCCCGCCCTCGGCGTCGCCGTTCGAAGGAAAATGATCTCCCGCGTCGCTCGCCTCGCGCTGTTCCTCGCCCTCGTCGCGAGCGCGCTCTCCGCGGCGCGCGCGGCGGTGATCGGCGTGGATTTGGGCGGTGAGTACCTCAAGGTGTCCCTCGTCGCTCCCGGACGCACGCCGATCGCCATCACGCTGAACGAGGTGTCTAAGCGGAAGACGACGGCGGCAGTGTCGTTCGTGAACGGAGAGCGCGCGGTGGGGGAACCGGCGAACGATATGATGCCGAGATCACCCGGGGACGTGGCGACGCGGGCGAGAGACGCGTTGGGGGCGGCGGCGACGAGCGAAAGGGTGCGCGCGGTCGGTGAGAGGTCCAAGTTGGCGTACGTCACGCAGGGTGATGATGCGAGGAACGGTGCGGTGCGCGCGCAGTTCTCCAAGGGGGCGAGCTACGCGGTGGAGGAGTTGGTGGCGATGACGCTCGAGTACGCGATAAAGATCGGCGAAGACGCGGGCCGGGGACGGATTCGTGATGCGGTGATCGCGGTGCCGCCGTTCGCGTCGCAGTCGCAACGACGATCGTTGAGAGACGCGGCGGAGATCGCTGGATTGAACGTGCTGGCGATGAAGAGCGATCTGTCGTGCGCGGCGTTGCAATGGGGAATCGATAAGGAGTTCCCAGAGCCAAAGTGGGCGATTTTCGTCGACGTCGGAAGCACGTCGAGCGGCGCCGCGCTGGCGAGATACAGCTCGTTCACGACCGGAAAGGTGAAGAAGCAGCACGGACAGTTTGAGCTCGTGTCGGTGAAGTGGGACGAATCCGTGGGCGGAGACGCGCTCGACATGCTTCTCATCGATCACTTTATGAGCGAGTTCAAGTCTAAGCACGGCACGGATCTCACCACGATTCCGCGCGCGGTGGGGAAGATGCGCAAGCAAGTTCGCAAGACGAAGGAGATTTTGTCGGCCAACAAGGAGGCGCCGTTCAGCGTGGAGTCTCTGCACGACGAAATCGACTTGCGATCGAAGATTACTCGCGACGAGTTCACCGAGCTCTCCGGAGACATCTTCGAGCGCATGGCCAAACCGCTTCGCGACATCGTCGCTTCGCTCGCCGAGTTCAACATCACGTTGGACGACATCGAGGTGATCGAAGTGATCGGCGGTTCAACGCGCGTTCCGGGCGTCAAGGAGGAGATTGAAAAGGCGCTCAACGGGCGTAAATTCGATGTTCACCTCGACGCCGACGAGGCGGTCGCCATGGGCGCCGGTCTCTTCGCGGCGAACATGTCCACCACGTTCCGCATGCGCAAGTTCGGCGCCGCGGACGCGATGCCGCACGGTATGTCGTACTCGGTGTCTCCAGGTGATGATTTCACGTCGGAGGACGCAGAGGTGCTCGTTCCCGCGTTCGCCGCGTCTCCGCTCAGACGACGCGTGCAACTTCTCAACCGAACGGAAGACGCGACGTTCACCGTCAAACTCGACACGTCAAACGGCACGCCTCTGCCGCCGGGCACGGAGACGGACGACGTCATGACCGTGCACGTGACGGGCGTGAAGGAGGCGATGACCAAGCACAACGACACCGTCGGCAAGATGAACGTGTACTTTGAATTCGACGCCAACGGCGTGCTCGACGTCTACGAAGCCGTCTACGCGGTGGAAGTCATCGATTACGTTCCGGAAAGACCGAAGCGCACGCCCAAGGCGGTGAAGAAGCCGACACCGACGAACGCCACCGACGCCAACGCCACCGACGACGCGGCGGCCAACGTCACCGAAACCGCCGAAGACGCCGCCGCGCCCAAGGACGACAAGGAAGGCAACGACGTCAACGCCACCGAAGCCACCGAAGATGCGAAGAGCGACGCCGAGACCACGGCGGAGGCGACGCAAGACGCGGAACCGGTCGAGGAGGAGGCACCGAAGATGAAGATGCGTCGCCGCGTGTTCAAGACGCCTCTCGACGTGAAGGTGACGGGTTTGCCGATGGATCCGATGACCGTCGAACAAATCGAAGCCTCGACCAAGGTTCTCACCAACTTACGCGATATCGACGAAGCCAAGCGCAAGCAGGAGGCGGCGAAGAGTAATTTGGAGGCGTACATTTACGCGATTCGAGCCAAGCTCGACGAGGACGACATTCAAGTTGTGACGACGGAGGAACAACGCTCCGAGTTCAAGGATGAACTCATGGATAAAGAGGACTGGTTGTACATGGACGGTGCGGACTCCGCGACGGACGTCTTCTTGAAGACGCACGCTGAACTTAAGAAGAAGGGTGACGCGATTGAATTCCGCGCCGCGGAGCAAACGAGGCGACCGGCGATGGTGGAAAAGGCGCGCGCGTTCATCGCCAAGGCCAAGCCCGAAATCGAATCTTGGCCCGAAAAGAAGCCGTGGTTGAACGAAACGCACGTCGCCGACTTGGCCGAAGAAGTCAAGCAGTTCGAGGAGTGGCTCAACGAAAAAGTCGACGCGCAAGACAAGTTGGCGCCGACGGAGGATCCAACCTTGGAATCGACCGAGATCAAGGTGAGCCTGCGCCCGATCGACACCAAGTTTACCAAACTGAAGAAGAAGAAGCAACCGAAACCGCCAAAGGTTGATAAGAACGCGACGGATGCGAACGCGACGGATGCGAACGCGACGGATGCGAACGCGACGGACGCCAACGCCACCGAGTCGGAGTCCGCGACTGAGGCGGACGTCGCCGGCGACGGAGACGCCTCCGAGGGTGACGACAAAAAGCCGAGCGACGCCGACGCGCCGCACGACGAGCTTTAGACACACCTTATAACAACTTGTTATTTGAATTAAAATTCTTTGAACGCAACTCGAGTCTGTTGATTCAACTCAATTCAACTTTTTCGCGGCTTTCGACTCGCCCAAACTCTTCTCGTTCGGCGCGCCTCTGAACACAGCCGGATACGCCCACGATTCCTTACCGCTTCTCAACTTTTTCTGGTACGCTCTGAACTCCTTGTCCGTGCCGAATACCCAATCCCACCACGTGAAAACGCTCGAATACGGTCCCTCGAACGTCTTGTGATGAAAGTCGTGGTGGACGGCGCCTCCCCAAAACGGAATCAAGTTGGTCGGGTTCCACGGCACGTCGTATCCGGAATGATCCTCCACCGTCTCCACGAGTCGGAAGAACAACCACACCCACAGCGTCACCATGTGCTTGGCGAAGAAGAGCGGTCCGAGAAGCGTGCCGATGCCCAAGAAGAAGGTTTCCACCGGGTGTGCGTACTCGGCGGCGATGCCAAACGGATACTTGTGTTCGTGATGAATCTTGTGTACGTACTTGTACACTCTCTTGTGGTGTAAAAATCTATGAATCCAATAAAAGTAAAAATCCTCGATGACGAAAAACACCGGAATCTGCCACAAGAAATCTCTCGACTTTGGCAACGCGTCGAGCGCCATCGAAAATCCGAAATACGGCGCCACGAAATAAAACATCATCTGCATCGGCAACTGAATGAACACGTGCGACTTGAGCAGTTTAATCAAACACTTCATCACCATCTCTCGACTCGGCGTCTTATCCGGCTGAATCTTCCACCGCTTAAAATACTCAGACCGATCCATCGCCAACCACGGCGTCCACGCGCCGAAGTACACCGCCTCGTGGTACGCGAACGTCAGCGGTCCCGCGATGACGAACGGGTGAAAATTCTCCGACACCTTCGTCCACAGGCGTTCGAACGTCGCGTCGATCGCGCGTTCGAGTCGCACCAACGCCTGCACCGCGCGTTCGACCATCGGATGGTCGGGCGCCGCGGACGCCAGCGCGGCTGCGCGCGACGTCAAGCTCTCGAGCGCGTCGACGGAGACGACGCGCGCGGCCACGGCGAGGGCGAACACGGCGAGGGACGTTCTCGCGAACGCGCGCGCGCGCCCGGCGGTCGACATGGTCGCGAGTCAACGCGCGAGGCGCGGAGTTGTGCCGACGCCGACGTCATCGCTATCCAGAAATAGTAAACAGTCGCGGGACGGGACGGGACGGGACGGGACGGGACGGGACGGGACGGGACGACGTCGCCCGGTTCGACGCGCGCGCGCGCGATGCGACCACATGAAGCGTACAATCCAATCACACACGAGAGACCCATCGAAAACGTCGCGTCCGAACCTTCGTCCCCCGCGTCGTCGAACCCGACCCGAATCGAAACGCGCGCGCGCGCCGCGCCGTTCACCGACCGTTAATCGACTCGCTACACGCGCTCGCGCACTCGTACAAACAATACTCCCGACTCCGAAACGACTCCTTGAACACGAACGGATCGCGACGCACGCTCGCCGGTCCCAATCCCGGACCGCCGCCCCCTCCCCGCGCGCACGTCGCCAAACATTTATTGGCGCACTTTTCGATCGCCCCCCCGTTCGGCCCCGACGTGAGTCGACGAAGGCTCGGACGCGCGCGCCGCTCCGCCGATTCGCTCGCGCGCAGACCCTCGGGCACGTCCTCGATGTAAAACTCGGCGAGAGACGGGGTGGCGCGCGCGAGGACGAGCGCGACGACCGCGGTCGCCACCGCGCGCGCGACCGATGATGACGACGATGACGGCTCGAACGACGCGCGAACGCGCGCGCGAGACCGCGCGGCGGACGAGACTCGCGCGGCGCGCGTCGTCGTCGTCGATGCGCGCGCCGTGGGCGTCGCGCGCATGCGCACCGCGCGCGATGCGTTCGAGAGTGACGTCTCGGAACGATCGGGACGGTTACGCGTTCGACGCGTCACACGCGCGCGCGCGCGCGTCTCTCGCGTCTCGCGACCGACGGCATGGACGTGGCCATCGTGAAACTCGGCGGCGCCGCGCTGACGGTGAAATCGCGTCGCGGGACGATCGACGCGCGAGGATTCGCGGATTGCGTCGAGACGGTGGCGCGGGCGCGGGCGCGCGGGGACGGGACGCGCGTCATCGTCGCGCACGGCGCCGGATCGTTCGGACACGGTGCGCTGTGTGAATGGATGACGACGACGCGATGGACTGACGGTGAGACGGTTCGTCGGACGCAGCGGAGGCGAGGGCGTGCGGGTGCGCGCGCGGCGGCGACGTCGACGGGGACGAGGCGTTCGCGCGAGGGGTGGACGAGACGAGGCGTAAAGTGCGAGAATTGAACGAATTGGTCGTCTCCGCGCTCGTGGCGAGAGGGGTGAACGCGAGAGGGGTGTCGCCGTCGAGGGGAGGGGAGGGGTGGGAGACGCGCGGGCCGGGGACGCCCGCTTCGACGTCGACGGCGGCGAGGGACGAGGTGTTCGAAATGTGCGCGAAGGGTATCGTGCCCGTGATTCACGGCGACGTCGTGCGTGACGCGGTTCAAGGAACGTCTGTGTTGAGTGGGGACGACATCGTCGCGTGGTGTGCGAGATGGGTCGCGGAGGCGGACGCGACCGCGCCGCCACCGAGAGTCGTGTTTTGTTCCGACGTCTTCGGCGTCTACGCGGGACCGCCGAAAACGTCCGTCGTCGTCGATTCCGACGAATACGACGTCCCACTTCGCGTGGCCGAAGACGAAGACGCGGTGTTACTTCGAGACATCGTCACCGACGCGAGCGGTTCGTGGAGGTGCGTCTCGGCGTCGCCGCTCGCCAGGCTCGACGAGACGCTCCCCGCGAGCGCCGTCCCGACGCCCACCTTTACCGTCGCCGACGGCGTCGAAGACGTCACCGGCGGCGTCGAAGCCAAACTCGCCGCCGCCGTCGCCATCGCGTCGTCGCTTCCGCCCACCGACGAACCTCTCGTTTTTCTCGCGCGAGCGGGCGCGTTTCGCGCCTCTGACGCGCCCGCGCGTAATCACGCCCTCGACGCCATCCTCGGTCATCCACGCGCGTGTCGAACGGACGACGACGTTGACATCCCCGCGATCGATCGTTTCGTCGGCACGCGCGTTCGTCGCGTCGACGCCGCGACGTGAGGTTCTCGTCGCGTCTCCGCGTAGTTCTCCTCATTCCATTCCACGAATCACGACTCGACACACAGTCCCCACCATCACCTCACCCCGTGCACTCGAGGTTCGCGCGCGCGTCCTCACACCTCGCGCGCGCGTCACCGGCGACGCACCATGGCACGCGCCGCGCGCGGGAGCGATGCCGCGCGCGTCGATTCACCCGATGATTCCGGCGGCGCCTCCTGCGAAGCGCCGCTCGCCGCGGACGCCGGCGCATCCGTTGACGGCGCATCCAAGCCGAGCGACGCCCCGGTGGTCGCGGGCGCCCCGATCGCGGGCGCCGCCGTCGCCGGCGCGAACGGGGCGAGCGCGGAGAGCGCGGAAAACAAGCCCGTAAAAAATATCGCGCGAGCCGGTGGCGGGGCGCGCGGCGACGCCCCGCGAGACGGGAGCGGCGACGGCACGCTGAGCGTCACCCCGGACTCGCCCGCTGATTCCGAGTGGCGCGCGCGACGCGGGCCGTTGGACGCGAGCGAGGGCGGGCCGTGGGCGAGCGAAGACGCGGCGGGTGCGTGCGATGAATATTTTTCGACGAGTTCGCGCGCGTACGGGGGGTCGGGGGGGAGAGGGAGACGCGCGCGGAGGAGGGATTCGCGCCGTCTCGCCGGGACCTAGATGATGGGCGCGGGAGAGATCATCTCGCCGGGAGCGCGCGCGCGACGACGGGACGGACGAACGTCGGGGATGTGGGACGAATGGTTCGAACGCGATGATGATAAAGGGAATGAGGGGTGTGTGCGAGAGAGAATTGACGCAGAGACTGACGATGCGCAACCGTATCGCGCGCGACGCAGGCCCGCAACCGATGAACATGTACGGAAAGTTTACGTGGAAGATTGAAAATTTTTCGGAAATCAGTAAACGAGAGCTTCGATCCAACGTCTTCGAGGTCGGTGGGTACAAGTGGTACATTTTGGTGTACCCGCAAGGGTGCGACGTGAGTAATCATCTGTCGCTCTTCTTGTGCGTGGCTGATTACGACAAGTTGCTTCCGGGTTGGAGTCACTTCGCGCAGTTTACCATCGCCGTGGTGAATAAGGATCCGAAAAAGTCAAAGTACAGCGACACGTTGCACCGGTTTTGCAAAAAGGAGCACGATTGGGGCTGGAAGAAGTTTATGGAGCTCACAAAGGTTCTCGATGGGTTCACCGTCGCGGATACGCTCGTGATCAAGGCGCAAGTGCAAGTGATTCACGAAAAGGTTGCGAGACCGTTCAGATGTTTAGATCCACAGTACAGACGCGAACTCGTGCGCGTCTATCTCACAAACGTCGAGGTGCGTCTCTACGTCTGCGATTGATCGATCGCGCGCGCGCGCGCGACTGACCCGAGCCGAATCAATCATCGTGCTGATGATAACCACATCAAGCATTTCTCGTTCTGAGCAATATATTCTGATGAACATCTATACACCCATAGAATCTGAACGATGAATTCTTCGCCCCGCGGGGCGAAGACGGTTCGGTTTCGCGCGAGAGAGTTGAGACTAACCGTGCGCGCGTTCTCTACGTTTGTTTTACCGCTCGATGCAGGGCATTTGTCGACGATTTTTAGACGAGAAGCGCGAAAAGCTCATGACGATGCGCGCGGATGAGGAACAGTGGTCGAATCTTCGTCAGTTTTGGAACTCTCGCGAGGGTAAAGAGAAGGTGCAGCTCACGATGGAGAAATCCGACGTGCTCCTCAAGGGGATCGTCAAGCGCTTCTTTAACGAAAAAGAAGTCACGTCCACGCTCGTCATGGACGCTTTGTATTGCGGCTGTCGCGCGTTAGACATCGGCGAGGAAGACTTAGAGGCCAAGGCGACGTCCGTCAGCACGTCAAACAAGTGTTCCGTGGCGATGAGCGTGACGAAAAACAAGTGTGTCTTGACGGGCGACTTGGTGTCTGCGCTCGAACGCGCGGCGGATGGTACCATTTTCGACGCTGACGAGGATAAGAAATCCGTCACCGATGAGTTATCCGCCACGGATGCCGTCGAGCGCGACGAGAAGCGCCTAGCCGAGCTCGGTCGACGAACGATTGAAATGTACGCGTTGTCGCACGTCTTCGTGCATCACGTGGAGATCGCCTTTCGGGAAGCCGAGGCGTTGATGCGTCAAGAGGCGCTCATCGCGGAGGAGGAGGAGGCGGAACGACTCGCCCAGGAGCTCGAGGGACAGAAGAAGAGCAAGAAGCAAAAGCAAAAGGAACGCCAGAGGCAGAAGAAGGCCCTCGAGGATGCGGAAAAGGCTGAGAAGGAGGCGGCGGAGCAACGACAACGCGAGGAGGAGCAGGCGGCAAAGGAAGCCGAGCGCGCCGCCAAGGCTGCCGCCAAGGCGGCGGCGTTGGCCGAAGAACGCGCCAGAGAGGAAGCCGAAGCCGCGGCCAAGGCGAAAGCCGAAGCGGAGGCTCGCGCTGCACGCGAGGCCAAGGCGGCGGCCAAGGCTGCCGAAAAGGCCAAGCGCGAGGCTGAGGAAAAAGCCAAGCGAGACGCCGAGGAAAAGGCCAAGGAGGAGGCGAGAAGAGCCAAGGAGGAGGCCGAAGCCAAGGCTGCGGCCGAGGCCGCGGCTAAGTCCATCCCGGCGCCCAAGTCGGATAGCCCGTCCACACCCACTCGCAGCAAGTCGATATCGCAGGTCTCCTCGCCCTCCAAGGTTATCCCGGCGCCTCTGTCCAACGAGGTGAGCGCTCTCCGCTCGCGAGTCTCCCAACTCGAACTTCAACTCGAGGAAAAGACGAGCGAGTGCAAGCAGCTCTCTGCCGATTTGGACAAGGCGAAGGATATCATCCTGCAGTTGCGAAGCGAGATGGTGAGCGGCGGCGGCGTGCCGGGGATGCGCGCCGGCGCCAAGCATCCGTCCATGGACACGCTCGGAGACGTCACGCACACCGCGCAGGCAGCCTCGGTCAGTCTCGGCGACGCCACCAACCTCGTGCGCATGGTTTCGAGTTCGAGCATCATGTCCAACGGCACGTCCGCCGCGCCGGGCACCGCGAGCGTGCAACCGGTGATGGCGACGGCGAAGGGTCAACCGCCGCTTCCGCCGGGGCCTCCGCCTCCGGGAAGCGGCGACGTGTCTCAACCGCCGCCGCCTCGCGGTCCGCCGCCCCCCGGTTCCGCCCGCGTGCCCGAAGCCGGACCCGCGTCGCCGCCTCACGGCGGGAACAGCGGTCTTCCACCCTCGTTCGCCGCCATGGCTGCCGCCTCGCGACCACCCGAACCGCCGTCTGCGCCTCCGGGCATGAACGGCTACGGGCAACAACCGCCCCACGGTTTGGGTTCCCTCGGCACGCCTCCGGGCATGAAGAGCATGGCGCCGCCGCCGGGCATGGGTCATCCGTCCACGTGGTCCCCGGGCATCCAATCGGAGTTCCCTCACCTCGACATGATCAGCGATTTGCTGGACTTCGACTAAAAAGACTCCTCGACGAGCGCGTTTCGTCCCGTCCCGTCGTCCCTCGCCGCCGACGCCGACGACGGGTCACGACGTTCCCTCGTCTTCACCGATCGTCACGATCGGCGATACATTTAAGCACGAAGATAGATAGAATCGACCGGTGCATTCGACGTTCACGTAGCGCGGTGTTGTCAATGAATCGGACCTCTTCAAATCGTTCGCGTCTCTCTCGCCGGCGGTTATCCACCCCGTCCCCTCGACCGCCTCGACCGCGTCACATGTCGACGACGCTCGAACTCGGCGCGCCCGCCCGCGCGCTCGTCGCCGTTCCCTCTCACGACGACGCCGACGCGTCCACGTCGCGATGGTACGCCGCCACGAACGCGCTTCGAGAGGGTAATTTTCTTCGATTGATCGAACGCGACGTCGAGACGAAAACCGCCGTCGTCTCGCGGTCCATCGCGCTCGAGCACCGCGCGTGCGAAGACGTCGACGTCAACGCGAGCGCGACGCAGGCGGTGGTGGCGTACGAGGACGTCGGTCGAGAGGTGCGACGATCGAGAGGGGTGTGCGTGATCTCGGGACGGCTGGGCGGCGGCGGCGGCCACGACGGCGAGGAGGAGACGCTCGGCGCGCGTTCGGTGATTGAATTGCGCGCCGAGAGGGGCGACGACGAGCGAGAGTTTGAGACGGTGAAATGCGCTCGATTCAACGCGAGCGGGGAGACGGTGATGACGGTGGATGAATTTAACGCGCGCGCGTGGAGACGGCGCGAGGACGGCGGTTTCGCCTCGAGCTCGAAGACGTCGACGCGTTCGGACGCGTCGAGATCGGATATCATCGGCGGGATGAACACGCGACAAGACGGTGCGTCGAACGGGTCGTGGGATCCCCACGAACGGGAATCGTTCGCGTGCGGCGTGGACGCGGACGTCGTCGTGTTCGACGCGCGCTCGGCGCGGCGCGCGCAAATTGTCGAGCGCGCGCACGCGCGACAGACCCGAGACGTGCGATACAACCCGAACAAGCCGCACGAGATGATGACGTGCGGTGACGATGGATTACTCAAGTTTTGGGACGCTCGAGCGCACGAGCACGCGCTCAAAGTGATCGCGGGACACGAACATTGGATTTGGTCGTGCGCGTACAATCCCGTGTACGACGCGCTCGCGCTCACCGCCAGTTCAGACGGTACCGTGCGCGTCTGGTGCGACGACGACGCCCTCCCGTCCGACGCCACCGCATCATCGACGAGCGCGCGAGACAGAGGCGTCTCCTCCGTGCGTCTGATTGATCGTCGGACGTGCAAGAATTTCGCCTCGGCGCGCGCGTGCGCGTGGTCGGCGAGCGACCCGTGGGCGCACGCAGCCGCCTCCGCCGACGGCACCGTCCTCCTCGGCGAGGTTCCGCGCGAAGAAAAATATCGCATTCTATTATAGGCCAGCGTTGTACACGGTGGTCCACCCGTTCGCGTTCGCGCGCGCTTCGTCCCGCGCTCGACCGCCGAAACCGCCGCGTCCCGTCCCTCAGACGCCGACGCCCGACCGCCCGACGTCTCGCCATGTCGCCCCCGTCCGACGTCGACGCGCGCGGTCGCGAGCGGTACCGTCGCGAGTGTCTCCGCGCCGTTCGTCGCCTCGCCCTCGCTCGCGCGTGTTGCCTCGCGGCGGTGGTGTTTTTTTCCGCCCACGCCCTCGAGCGCGCCGAGCGTTCGCGCGTCGACGTCGCCGGCGCCGCGCGCGCCGCGCTCGCGGCGTGGGCACACGCGCGCCTGTCTCGCGCCCTCGAGCGCGCCGAGGACGCGCTCGCGGCGGTGGGGACGTCGAGCGCGAGGGACGTGGAGATGCAGACGCTGCACGCGTCGACGGCTGGCGGGATTTGGGCGGCGCTCAAGACGGGCGACGAGGCGGGCGTGCGGAGAGAATTGGCGTCGAGAGGCATCGATGCGCTTCGTGAGCGCGGACCTGTGGGGGAGACGCCGCTGTTGTTGATGTTTTTGTACGGCGGCGGGGAGGCGATGGCGGAGTCGGCGCGGTTGCGAAGCGCGAAATACGCGGGCGACGCGTATCCGGAGACGGTGAACGACGTGTACGCGGGGGATGAATACCGTGGGGAGAGTGCGTTACATATCGCGATCGTGAATGAGAACGAAGAGCTGGTCGATTGGTTGTTGCGGAGGACGCCGGACGCGGCGGCGTTGCTCTCGGCTCGGGCGACGGGGCGATTCTTCGGACGCGACGCGCCGTGCTATTACGGCGAATACGCGTTGAGTTTCGCCGTGAGCACGGGTCAGGGGAGTTTAGTGAACAAGTTATTGGAGGCGGGCGCCGACGCGACCGCGCAAGACACGCACGGGAACACGTGCTTGCACTTGGCGGTGATTCACAACCGACCCGAAATGTACGACGCGTTGTGTGAAAAGTGGAGCGGTAAGGCTGTGGATCGAATCGTCAACGAGGACGGATTGACGCCAATTCTTTTCGCGGCGAGGCACGGGTTCAAGGACATGTACGGACACATTCTCGGTCGCACGTGCGTCACGGAGTGGTCCTACGGACCCGTGACGTGCCGACGGATGCCGCTGTCCGACGTGGACACGAGGCAGGGCGACGGGCGAGGCGCGCTCTTGGAGATTGTCGAGAACGGTCACACGGAGTTACTCGAGTTACCGCTCATGCAAGAGTTGGTACAGCGAAAGTGGGACTGCTACGGCGCCAAGCTGTATTACGATCGTCTGCATCAAGTCATCGGCTTTATGTTGACCACGACATTCGTGCACGTCACGTCGTACGCCGACGCCGCGGAGACAAACGAGACGCGCTCGGTCGCCGCGCACACCGCGAAAACGGCGGTTCTTTTCGCGGTGCTCGCACAACTCGCCCACGAGTGCACCCATCGCCGGAACGGCGCGAGCGCGGTGAGCGCGGCGTTTTGCGTCTCGTATCTCGCCGCCGCCGTCGCGCGATCGTCCAGTTTCCAATGTGAAATCTTCGCCGACGCCCTCTTAGCCGCCGCGTTCCTCTTCGCCTGGTTTCACTGCACCCAGCTCTTCATGGGATTCAGATCCATCGGCCACTTCATCATCATGACGTACGAAATCGTCGAAAACGACGTGCGACCGTTCGCATTCATCCTCGCCATCTTCGTCCTCTCCTTCTCCACCGCCTTTTACGTCGTCCTCCGCCCATCCGCCGACCGCTCCCTCGTCGACTTCAACGCCCAAATCTTGTCGTGTTTCGAATGGCTCACCAACGGCGGTTTCGAATCCGACGTCGCGCGAGACGCCACTCGCGCCTCCGTCGTCCTCATCCTCCTCCTCGCCGCCTTCGCCGTGCTCGGATCCGTCGTCCTCCTCAACCTCCTCGTCGCCATGATGGGCGACACCTACGCCAGAGTCTCCGAAAACGCCACCGCCAAGTGGCGTCTCGCCCGCGCGCGCATACTCCTCGACCTCGAACGTCGCGTCTCCGTGGCGACGAGGGACAGACTCGCCGCCGGCGTCTGGATCGTCGTCGACGGCGCGCGTTTTTTACAGGTCCAGCTCGTCCGCGGCGTTCTCCGCGACGCCGCCGCGAAGACTCCGTGACTCTCCAACCGCACTGTACAACACACACACGCACACAAAACGACATTGTACCGCGCACGAATCATCGCGAATCCTCTCTCTCTCTCTCGTCCACGCGGTGCGCTCGACGCGTCCTTCCCGAGGCGCGTCGCCGCTCGAAGTGGGCACCCACCCACCCACCCACCCGGGTGCCCACCTCTCGGAATCATCGACACATCGCGACGCGAACGAGCGGCCGCGCGAAGAGCGCGAGGACGCGAACGAGGGGTGACGGGATGTCGAAACACGCGCGACGATCGATGTACGACGCGCTCGGCGTGTCGAGAGAGGATGCGAACGATGCGAACGCGTTGAAGAGGTACGAATGAATGAATGAATGAATGAATGAATGAATGAATGAATGAATGAATGAATGAATGAATGAATCGGTATCGGTGGACTGACGACGGCGCGCGACGACCAGGGCGTATAAAAAAGCGGCGCTGCGATGGCATCCCGATCGCGCGAACGGTGACGCCGAGCGATTTAAAGAGGTGAGCGAGGCGTACGATGTGTTGAACGACGCGAAGAAACGGGCGACGTACGATCGGTACGGGGAGGAGGGATTAAAGGCGGGATTCGTGCCTCCGGAGGCGCGAGAAACGGACCGTGGGTTCGATGTGGGGGGTGGAGGTGGAGGTGGGGGTGGGTTCGCGAGCGGTGGGTTCGCGAATGAAGGCGCGGGGCGCGGGTATCACGAATTCACGGGCGCGGACGCGGAGGAATTGTTTTCGAGGCTGTTCGGCGGCGGACGAAGCGGCGGCGGACCGGGTGGGTTTTCCGTCGGGGCGGACATGTTTAGAGGCGGTGGGGGTGGCGGGACCCCGTTCGGGGGGTCGGCGTTCGGAGGGTCGGCGTTCGGAGGGGGCGAAAAGCGAAGGCGACCGTCCAACGTCGTCGAGCTCGAGGTGTCGCTCGAGGAACTATACAGAGGCGCGACGAAGGAGTTCACGATGCGTCGGAACGTGCGCGCGGGGAGTCCCGGGCGAATGACGGAGAGAGACGAACGCGTGTCCGTGGACGTCAAGTGCGGGTGGCGAGACGGGACGCGAATCACGTACGATAAACGCGGTCACCAAGACCCGTCGTCCTCCGCGGGCGACGCGGATTTAGTCGTCGTCATCAAGGAGCGTCGCCACGAGTTTTTGAAGCGCGAGAAGGACGACCTCGTCTACGAGGTTCCCTCCATCGCGCTGCGGAGCGCCCTCGTCGGTTGGAAGGTGGAGCTGAAAAACGTCGACGGGACGACGGTTCGAGTCGCGTTCGACGATCCGACGCCTCCGGGCATGACGAAACGTTTGCGCGGGAAGGGCATGCCGAACCAAAAGACGGGCGCGCGCGGCGATTTGATCGTCCGCGTCAAGGATGTGAAATTTCCGGCGCGGTTGACGGTGAAACAAAAGCAATTGTTGCGAGAAGCCTTCGCGTCGACGAGCGGCGCCGCCTAGTCGTTTGTCTCACACACATGTTTTCGTATTACATCACATCACGGATCCCATCTCTAATCTTTTCTAATTTGTGCGTCGGATTCGCGTTCCTCGGTATTTCTTGTCCCGCGCGTTCCACCGCCTCTTCGCACATCACGTCGACGGCGTCTGACAATCCACGAACCATGGCGTCGATTTCAGATTTGAGCACGCGACACCTCTTGACGTCAATCTTCACCGGCGCGTCGTCGTCCTCGTCGGAGTCTTCTTTACCTTTGGCGGATTTTTTCGCGTTCTTTGGAGTCTCCGGCGCGCGTTGCTTGGCGTCTTTTTCTTTATTATCCGCGCGAACGCGCGCGATTTCTTCTTCGAAATCCTTCAACAATTGTTTGGTTCTCGGATTGAGCGTAGGGTCGGATTCGTTCGAGATGGTTCGCATGCGACACGACGCGTCGTGACCGTCGGCGTTGTACGGAGACACATTCTTCTTTCCGCACGTGCCGCACACGTGATACCCGGTGCACTCGCCCTTTTTTTGCGAACAAAACCCCCTCGCGCTTCCACCGAGTAACCCCTTTTCAAACTCTCGAATCCCCACCATGGACTTCATAAAGTACAGGAAACACGGTTGCTTCTCCTCGTCCTTATCCGCGGCGTCGCCACAGACGCCGTACAGTTTACAACCCTCTTTGTGTTTGCCTCGACCCTCCTCGCCGCAGTGTCCGCAAATGTGTCGAGAGTGACACCGGTCGCCCTTGGCGCACAGCGCCCACCCGCCGCTCGATCCAATCTTAAACTTGTACGAACCGTCCGTCTCCGTCTTGAAATAGTCACCGAGCGAGTGGAGATAATATTTTCGACACAAGTCGAGCGATCCGAGCTTGGCGAAGAGCGCGTACAGACGGCACGAGGGCGTGTGCGCATTGGTGCCGCTCTTGCCGCAGCACCCGCACACGTGTTCGAGCATGCAGTCCGCGCCGCGAGGACAGAGGTTCCACGCGTGGTTCTCTTGGTCCCATCCGCTTCGAAGCGCGCATCCGGTCTCGTCGATCGAGTTCAGGTAATAATCGATGCACACGTTTTTTTCCACGCGTCGGTGAACGTTGGCGAAGAGTTGCGGGCACGTTCCGAAGACATGTCGCGGAGACTCGCACAGTTGACACACGTGTCGACTCACGCATCCTTCGCACCCGAACTTGTCGCCTCGCAAGTTGTATGCTTCGCAAATCTCACCCTTGGACGACGAACGCTCGAGATTCTCTTCGAAGAGAGGCGCGCTCTTCACCTCCTCGAGACCCAACGCGTCGTTGTCGAGTGAATCCGCCGCCACGCGAAGCATGCGCGATCGGTTCAAGAGATCACTGAGCTCAGCAGGCGTCGCGTCTAACCCCAACGCGCCCGAAGACGACTCGCGCGTGAGTTCGGACACGTCCACCTCACCGTCATCGCCCTGTAAACCGGACACGTCTTCGAGCGGCGCGACGTCGACGCCGGCTTCCAACGCACCGACCAACGCGCCGCTCGCGGGCGCGTCGCTCGGCGTGAAAAACGGACTGAGCTCTCTGTCTTCCCCGGTCGACGTATCGTTCGCGAATTTGTGTCGCGACACTCCGGTCCCCGTCGCCGTCGGAGCACCGAACCCAGGAGGTAATCCCGCGGCGGCGTTCGCCGCCGCCGCCGAACCGCTTCCGAGCAACGCCGCCGAAAAGTCACTCATCATGCTCTCCAAGTAATCATCACCTCCGCCCGAGCGCGATTCGCTCGCGGCCGGCGACGCAAACGACGACGTCGGCGAATAAAACGTCGTCGCATCCGCACCGAACGTCCCCAAAGGCAACGCCGACGCGCTCGGCGACGGCGTCGCCCCGCCGCCTCCCGCCCCCGTTCCCCGACTCGCCCCCGCCCCTCCGCGCATCGTTCGCGGCGTCAACATCGGCACCTTCGCCCGCGGCACCCCCGCACCCCCCCCTCCTCCTCCCACCGACGCACCACCGATCTCCCGCGGACTCGCGCCCGCGTCGCCCCGGCGCACCACCCGCGGGCTCGCCCCCTTCATGATTCCGCTCAACAGCCCGAGCACCTCCTCGTTCTTCACCCCCTCCATCCTCACCGGCGGTCGTCCACCGACGACGCCGCGAGACGTCGCGTCATCCCTCGTCCTCGTCGCCCCGTCCTCGCCGTCGGCGCTCGCGACCGCCGCCGCGCCCTCTCCGTCGTCCAACGCGTACGCGCGTCTTCCACCCACCTCTCGCGTGATCCTGATAGCTCCCGCCCGCAACAGCTCTCGCTCCACGTCTTCGTCCGCACACACGAACTCGTTCGACGTCAGCGGCAATCCGCTCGCCGGGGTGGACACCAAGACGCGCTCGGGGGATTTCAGACCGATGAGAATGACGCCGAGTCGTCCGCCTCCCGCGACGCGAGTTTCCACGACGTATCGCTGTTTCTTCGCGTCACCGCCGAGGGAGAGTTTATACACGCGCTTCGCGTCGCCCGTGGGCGCGGACATGGCGCGCGCGCGCGTGTGCGGCGTCAAAGGGGAGATGATGGGAAATGGGCACCATTGGCGCTTCTCGGAAATGTGTGGTTTTTGCATCACGCGCTCCTCTTTCGACTCTTCCGCGGCGCGCCGGGTTTGGGCTTGGCGCGGGAGGTTTGTTTCTGTTTGCGCTTCTGCGGCGCGCGTTTCGCCGCGCCCGCGGCGTCGGTCGAGCGTTTGCGCTTGGTGGCGCCGAGAGAGGCGCGGGGCGCGGGCGGGTCGGCGTCGTCGCCTTCGTCGTCGTTGTCGTCGTCGTCTCGGTCAAAGAGCGAACCGACGCCGAGATTTTGGACGCCTCCGCACGCGTTCGGGTCCTGACGAAGCTGAATGAACTCGCGATGGACGCTCTCGATCTTGGCGACGTCACCGTTGAGGGCGACGACGACGATGGAACCGGCTGCGGGGACGACGCGCGCGTTGTACATGACGCCCTTCATGTCAACCTTGAGCGCGCGAGACGACTCGGCGAGCCAACGACCGACGGCGCCGGTATCGCCGTCGAGATCGATGGCCTCGCCCGCGCCCTCGATCTCGAACAGAACCTTTGATTTACCGCCGAGATTGGCGGTGGCGACGAGATCGACGCGGGTGGACGACGACGTCGACGAACCGTCTCTCGACGGCGGCGGCGGCGCGGGCGCTGGCGCGGGTTTCACCGTCGTCGGTTTCGCGGACGCGATGACCGCATCTTTCGCGCGCGCGTCGCTCTGTGTTTTCTCACTCGTCTCTTTCGCCGTCTCGGTCGTCCGCACCGCCTCGTTCGCGTCCTCGCTCGAGCTCGCGCTCGAGCTCGCGACGGCCGCCGCGCGTCCCGCCGCCGCCGGCGAGGAAAACTTCTTCAACCACGCCGGTTCGCTGTCGCTCCCGTCCCCGCCCTCGTCCCGAAGCGCGGGCATCTCGATGATTTTCTTACGCCTGGGCGTCTCCGTCGACGCGCTCGCCTGTCGCGCGAATCCTCGTCGTCGTCAGTGGCGCTCTTTTTTCAAATCACATCGAGTCAGCTCACGCGCGCGAAAACGCTCGCATCCCGTCGTCGCGTCGCCTTCTCCCGCCTCCTCGCGCGAGACGCACCTTGACCGGACTCCGCACGCGTTCGAGGAGACTCGGGAGCGGTTTAAACTCGTCATCATCGCTCGAATCGTCGTTGATGACGATCATGATGAATCGATCGATCGAAGTGCGCGTCACAGACTGACGACGCGCCCATCGCGAGAGCGTCCTCGTCGTCGCGCGCGCGTCATGGAACTCGACGCCCCCGGTGAGATCGTGATATCATCCGTCCCCGGACTCGGTTTCGCGGTGGATATCATCGAACCGGCGCCGGAGCGCGGGCGCGCGCGCAGAGGCGATGCGCTCGTCGTGCACGGTCTGAATGCGCACGCGCGCTCGCCCAACGTTCGCGCGATGTGCGTGGCGCTCGCCAAGCGAGGGTATCGCGCGATTACGTTTGACCTTCCGGGACACGGCGCGTGCGAGGGCGAGGGGAGAGTTCGAGGTATTTACACGGGGAAGGAGGAGACGGCGACGCGCGCGAGACGGGCGCTCGAGGCGGCGGGCGCGACGCGCGCGGCGATGGTGGTCGGATCGAGCATGGGGGGGGCGTTGGCGATATACATCGTGAATTCGATGCGAGAGATGGGTGATGTCGTCGTCGAGCGGGTGGTGTTGATCAATCCGTTGTTGAAGATGAAGACGTACGTACCGGGCGCGGCGTTGGCGGCGCTTCGATTGGTGTCGCTCGCGGTGCCAGCGTTCCCGGTGTCCGCGAGACCGACGGACCTGGTGCAGGATCCGGAGTTGGATTTTGATCACGAGGCGCAGAAACAGGTGGACGCGGACGAGCTGACGTTCAAAGGACCTGTGCGTCTGAGGACGGCGTTGGAGTTGTACGACGTGACGAGGCATAACGCCGGCGCGAGAGCGGAGGATTGCGGCATGGTGCGTTTATCTTTTCAAACGCCCGTGTTACTCGTCACGGGCGAGAGAGACGTCATCGTACCGCCGGAGACGGCGATCGACCGCGCGAGGTTGGCGATCAGCGCGGGTGGGAAGGCTGAACACGTGGAATTTAAGCGATGCGGACACTCGCTCACGTTGACAAGCGTGCGAGAAGACGTCTTCGATCTCATCGCGGATTGGCGATGGAAGTGATATTTCACCTTGTAATTTGATTTGATGTGCACATTACCTAGACTAATACGCTACCTGTGGGTTTAGATCACCGTTTTATAGATGGTGAATCCGATGCCGAGCACGACGCAGAGAAGAATGGAATCCATGCAAAACTTGCGCGTCGATCGCATCCTCGTCACCACATCCTTCAACCGAGTGTTCGCGGATCGAATCTCCGTGTTCACCGTGTCGAGCTTATCATCAATCGCGTCGGTGATCGGATCTTGACGTCGCATCTCTTCCTGCATCTCTCCTCCGATGTCTTTCAACACGCCCAAACCGCGAGAGATGACGTCTAAACTTTTATCTTGCTTGGCCTTGCGCGCGTCAAACTCTTGTCTGAACGCCTCGCTCGCCTCGCTCTGTTCCATGTTCACGAAAGGATTCGCGCTCGAACCCGGAACGTTACCGTCCGAGATGTTAACGACCGACGACTTCCCTCCGTACCCGCCCTCCGGCTTGCGTCTCTGCGGCGGCAAACCTCTCGTCACGCCGTCCGCCACCGCCTCCACTCGATCCTCCAAATCATCCACAATCTCCAACATCGCGCGCACGTCCTCGTCCGTCGTCCCCGACGTCTTCGACTTGGCCACTTTTCGCAATTTCGGCAGTTCACCTCGCAGATAATTCTTCCCTCTGCGCACCTCGGCGTTGAGCGTCGCCACCGCCGCTCGATTCCGCTCCGCCTTGACCGACTCCGCCTTGGACAACAATTCTTCCAACACGTTCTCCGCGTTCGTCAGCAACGCCGCGAACGCCTCCGTGCCTCGCAATTTTGAAATTTTCTCCTCCACCTGCGCCGCGGTCTCCGTCTTCGGAAGATACGACTCGTACCTGCGTCCGCGCGCGCGACGCCGTCCGCGCGTCAGTCCCGCGCCCAATCGTTCGTCATCCCGCTCGCCGCGTCTTCACTTTCGCGTCGATGAACGCGCGAGCGCGACGTCGACAAACAACCCACGCGCGCGCGTCTCTCCCGTTCACCCCGCGTACTTTTTCATCAACGCGTCCGCGCGCGCGAGGAGATCCCCCGCGGACGCCATCTCGTCCGGTCGTCC
>MDTD01180499.1_pt1 | contig 85434 bp, 67 predicted proteins | sample 811221 | NCBI WGS metagenome assembly MDTD01 (sample SAMN05326646, study PRJNA326480) | marine metagenome | isolation source: seawater | place: Pacific Ocean: South West | collected 2011
CATTCGCTGAATTGAATAGATTGTTGTAGCAGGTTTGTAGCCTCATCTATACTTACAGCACCATGAGAATGAGCCATTAGCACCAACTGATTTGCAGCAACTGATATCGGTCTATCTCGCCATGTTACCGGTTCAAGCCTGCCCTCCATTGCTGATTTCGCTATTACTGCTGCTTCGCTTATTTCATCCAACTCCCAAGCCATTAGATGTCCACGACCTGTTCCTCCGACTCTATGATCTGCTCTTCCAACTCTTTGCAGCATCCTATCTACCGAACGAGGAGAATTCACTTGAAGCACTCTTTTAATCGACCCAACATCAATACCTAATTCAAGTGACGATGTACAAACCAAAGCATCAATTGCTCCATCTCTTAGCTCATCCTCCATTTTTGTGCGTGTCTCTTTAGCCAATGAGCCATGATGTACTCCTATCTTCAGATTAGGTGACATTTCTGCCAATCTTTGAGCGATTGTTTCAGCATCATTTCTCGAATTAACGAATAATAAGCAAGGTGCTTCCGCTTTTATGATTCTACATAGTCTACGAAAACAAGCGTGTGCCCGGGGTGATACAGATAAATCAACAGAGCCTACTTCATCAGCATCGTTTACTATTTCTGCCTCAACTGTTAATTCCGTGTAACGATCAGTGTGAGCAATAATTGGTTTTGCCTCCTGGCTCATCCAGGCTGAAACTTGCTCTGGATTACCCACTGTAGCACTCAAACCCACCCTTTGTATTGGGGCACCAATTAGATGTTCCAACCTAATCAGACCTAGATTTAGTTGCCAACCACGTTCACTGGTTGCTAAGTCGTGAACTTCGTCGATGACTACAGCCTTGACTGTCGATATCATCTTCCTTACATTCTTCCCAGTGAATAATAACTGAAGAGTTTCAGGAGTTGTGATGAGCATATTTGGAGGTTTACGAACTTGTTTTGTCCTTTCTGACTGAGTTGTATCTCCATGTCTAACTCCGATTGTCAATCCAACCGACTCACATATTTCCTGCAGTCTTCGATCTACGTCCCTATTCAAAGCCCTCAAAGGCGTCACATAAAGAATTGACAAACCCTCCCAATTTTCATTTAAACATCTGCTCAGCAGAGGTAAAACCGCAGTCATTGTTTTGCCTGAACCAGTTGGAGCGATTACAAGCCTATCAAGTCCTTCATGAATGTCCGGTAGTGCTGCTTCCTGGACTCCAGTGGGATTCCACCCCTTGCGTTCTAAATCTGCCTGGAGGGAAGGGTGGAGGATTGAATATACGCCGCGCACCAACATCCCCCTGTGAGTATGTTGATGCTTCCCATTTTTCAGCCCTTGCAATCTCAGCTATTGTTAAGAATGCTAAAAAAATAGATAACATTGTCAAGCAGCATATCGTTTTCGAATCAAGATTTCATCAAGAAATCGTAAGTTTGTTCAAATTTCTGATAGTTATTATTGTAAAGGGAGTAGGTGTGGCAGAATACACCGAGTAACACTTGGTATACAGGAGATGAGCAAAATGGCTGAACACCCAATGGCAGAACTTCGCAAAAAACTTGACTCAATGGGACTCTTTGAGAAACCAACAGCAAAGTCTTGGACCAAGGTTGTGTGCTTATTTGTCATAGTTTTGAGTTTATTCTATGCCCATGCAAACATAGCATCATGGGGATACACGGCACTACTATTGCCTGTCACCGCGTTATTTGCGACAGCTTTAGCAATGACCGGTCACGAAGGAATTCACGCATCTGCTTGTAAATCAAGAGCAGGAAATATGACTCTTGCAGCAATCGTATTCCCGTTGTTTACAGGACTTTCTATGACTTACTGGAGGCAAAAGCACAACGTCGACCATCACGCAAAGCCGAATGTTCACAACGAGGACCCAGATATTGCCCAGTGGCCGCTTGTTTGGTCTAGTGCTGAGTACAATGAGAGAAAGGTCACACGTTTCTTCAATAGGCATTTCCAAGGCTATGCACTATGGCCAATCTCCCTGCTTGTTGGACACAACATGAGAATCACAGGAATTGTTACGATGTTGAAACACCCGTTCACTGCAAAAAAGAAGCAGAGATTCAACAAAACTTGGATTGCAGATATGGTCCTAATTTCAGCACATTTCCTTGTGTACTTTGCAGTTCCAATGATGTTCGGATTAAAGTTCCTGAACCTGCTAATCTTCTATATCGCTATATGGTCTCTTGTAGGTTCGATGTTGATGGCTATATTCATTGTTGGACACACTGGAAAGCCAGTTGTCGGAAATTATGACTCTAACTTCATGCTTCAAATCGAAACTGGAAGAAGCATCAAGACCAACTTTATCACAAGATTCTTCTTTGTGGGCTTAGACAAGCAAATCGAGCACCACTTACTTCCTAGCGTATCCCACTTTAACCTTCACAAAATCGCACCCCATGTAAAGGAATATGCAGAAAAGCAAGGATGGGATTACGAAGAGATCGGATTCATCAGGGCACTTTGGTTGTCGACTAAGTTCGTCCACAATGCATGGAAAGAAGAATTAATTGACATCTCCGATAAGAAGTTGCCAGTTACCGCTGCTGCCTGATTACTCCGATTAATAAGTCAGGTTTTACCAAGCCGAAGTTATGACTGTCTTGGCTTGCATTAGGATCAGGATTGTCTCCTTCAAGGAATAATTTCCCATTCTCTATGAATCTCACTCTCTTGACCATCTTTACATTCTCTTTGTATGGATGATTTACAACCACTACAGAACCTATCAAGGATTCAATCCCAATATCATCAATTGGTAGATAATCAAAGATTTCACCATCTTTGAAATTAGGCCACATTGAGTGACCTGAAATTTTCACTTTGTCGGGTGGCACCGACTTATTGCAGATGTAACTGAGTTATTTTTCTAACTGTTTTCAAGAAGCGCGAATCCAAGGGACTTCTCTGCCCTTAACCTGCCAGAAAACATTGTGAATATTCTCTACTGCATCCATGAGTTCCTGTGCGTGAACTTCGCTTACCTCAACTTTGCAAGCAGAGCATAGTTTTGCTGCTTGCCAGAACATATTGTGCAATTCTGGTACCGCTTCAAGGTGTTGTGGCTTGAAGAAATCAGTCCATAGGACAAGTAATTCTGACTTACACTTGTGTGCTTCTTCTTCTTTGATTGCAGCATATCTTGACATTGTGTTGATGTAAGAAGCTGTGCCACAATCTGAACCGTGGCTTTCTGCAAGTGCAACCATCTTCTTTGTCATTGATTGAACTGCTTCAGCTGCAACTCTTGCGCTTGCAGGGTCATATACACCACATGGTCCATCACAGTGTGCTTCGGCTACGATAATATCCTCATTTGTATCAAAAGGCATGTTTATCGCCAATCAGCCAAGACATATCAACATAATGTCTCTAAACCAGCACAAAACAGTTTTGCTTTCGACAAAATATCAGTAATCGTCGTCTTCTTCATCGCTTTCTTCTTCGTCGTCTTCCTCATCCCAGTCGACATCGTCTTCGAATGCTCCTTCGCCATGATCGATTGCTGTTCGACTTGCGATTGAGCCAACTGCAACCAAAACAAGGATTCCAACGATTGTGAATACCCAAGCCAGTGGATTTTCCTTTGGTGAATCTAACCAACCCATGTATTGCCCATAAGCAACATCAAGGTCGTGTTCAGCAGTATTGTCAAAGTCATTTGCCTCAGGTATCTGATTTCCATAATCAACTACGACTCGAACTCTGTCTACCTCTTCAACACTCCATTCCTTGGATGTAATGATAATTGTCTCTGAAGATTCTAATCCGGTCAAGGCTACTGTGTCAAATGGATCGTCTGAATTACCTGCAAAGAAAGCAACCATGAATCCTTGCTCAGCGTCTCCACCAGTATTAGTAACCGATGCAGACATTGTTATCTTGCTTCCAGGAGATACGTGATCATCACTCAAAGTAAATCCATTAATCTTCAATTCTGGACCTACTGCTCCCAGTCTTACCCATTGCCTTTCGAAGTCTGTATCATCCTCGGCTAATTCAGGAATTGGGCTTGCCTCTGAATTTGAAACCACAGGGAACTGGTTTCCAGCTGCATCCCAGCCTGTCAAATAGAACCCAATGAAATCGCCTTCTCTTGGTGAAATTGTTCCACCTGCAGTTAAGTCGACTTCTCCTGTCCAAATCACGCTTTGCCCATCCTGTCTCATTCCGAGAGGCGATGAACCTGCACCTATGGTGATGGTTCTTGTTGCATCTCTCATTACCCAGTGTACTGTTTGATATGAGCCGGTTAAATCTGCATCTTCTGTTCCTTGGAATTCAACAGGAACTGATGATAGATCGCTTGTTGAAGATACGTCTATAACATTCAGTGGAGCAATTCTTCTGGTAACACGAGGAGCTGCGTCATCAACAACCACTCTCAATGTGGTAGATACAAGCGTTCCAGTCATGTCTTCACCACGGCCAGGAATGTTAGTGATCGATATCAAACAAGTCCTTGTTGGTGAAGATTGAAGAGTGCTTGCAGCGCTGAGTGGGACTTCAACGGAATATGAACCATCTTCGCCCAGTGAACCGTCTGAATAGACTTGCTCACCATCGAAAACATCGACTAAGATACCTACGTCTCTTGGTGCAGCGACATTGCTGCCTTCATAGACAACTCTACCAGTGAATTGTAACCTGTCATCTTTGCGAACTCTAGTTCCATCTGCTACCTGACCAGTTCTAGGTTCACTGATATCATTGACCTCATAGTCGTCTGGAGATAATACAAGGTCATTTTCGACTCTAAAGGTGTGCTCCAGTAACAGGATGCGGCTTTCGTGAATATTTCCTCTCTCCTTGTAAAGCAAGGCAACATCTCCTATCTCCTCATCTGGCCAGTCCCAATCGAACATGAATTCGAATGTCACAATAATCCAAGGCATACCAGACTCGTTGGTTGTCTGGACCATATTACTTGATTCAAATAGAATCAAGTAAGGAGATTCTGACCAGAATGTATCATTAACACCAGAATATGAAATTCTCTGAGCATCTCTTAATGGATTAGGTCCTTCAAAGTCAAATACTAAGGAAATGTGTTCAAAGTCAATAGCAGTGTTTGCATCGATGAAACCGAGAGTGATTGTTTGGGTCTTCCCTGCATAAACTGGCTCATCATCTAAGTGTCCTACCCAATCCAGACCGGTGAATATTGCGCTGGAATCTTTTCTTGTCCTGAAGGTTGCATCGTCGTAATTGAATCCGTGTTCTGCCTGGACAACATACTCATTGCCCTCATCATCCATCACAGTCCAATGCAATGGATTTCCTGCTTGGTCTCCTCCATCCCAGAAGTATGACACTCTACCCATGTTCGGATTTCTTGAATGGTCGATATTTGCCACAAACCATTTATCTTCAGCAAGGGTTTCATTCCTGACTATTTTTTGCACGTATTCGGAAGGATCAGCTTCACCATTCCTGTTTAGGTCATGATCTGCTTCAACCCAGTAATTTAGAGTAAGTTCGATTGGAATCCCGATTTCGTCATTGACTAGAACTCTTACTTCTTGAGAACGGTCAGCAGCCTCATATGCATCTTCTTCAGGATATACCTCAACTCTAGTTGGATCTGTATTGTCGACTCTGAAAGTCCTAGACCAGTCTGAATTTGGCTGAGCAACGTGAGATGCATCCCTTTCGTTGTAGGTTTGAACCTCATATGTTATTCCGTCTGGAATGTCTAGGTTTGGTACATCTACTGAGATAAAGAACGAACCATTCGTGTTTGTAGTGTCTCTTGCAGTTGCCTCAACATAGCCATTTCTTGCTACCCTGACATCGAAAGCACTGTCAAGCGGAGCGTCCATTGTATCTTGGAACCACATTGCACCAGTGAAGTGAATCTGTTCACCTGCAGCAACCCATCCATTATCTGGAACATCAGTTCTCTGAAGTTCTCCATCACTGTCAAGGACACTCAATGTCCCTAATCCATATGTCCTGTTAACCCTCATTGTTTCATTTGAAACAAGTGGCAACGGAGAGTATCCGTTTGAACCCGTATCATCAGTACAATGAGCCCTAAATCCGACGGCATCTTGGTCGGGGAAATTATCAGTTACATGGAATATCCAGTGGATTTCTAAAATTCCATTATTCTCAATTGAATATGATGAGATGTCTAACTCAATGTAATCCCCTGGGTCATTAGGCTCAGGGAAGATATCTCCGGAATTCCAAGTAAAGATTGGGTTATTTGCCATCTGATTGGTAGTTAGAGTCAGCGTAGCCTCAGTAATTTGTGTTGCATACTCGCCAATCACGTGCCTAGTCACGATTTCATAAGGCTCATTTCTGGCGTGTAAAATTTCATCTGAAGGAACGTTCATATCAAGATTCACTGTTTGCATTATGTATTGAATTTCGAATGATTCAAGAGTTAATTTTCCACTAGAGCTGCTGGAGAATTCAATAGGAATATCTAGCGTACCGCTGCTCTCATCATCTAACCTATTATTGAATGCCGTGATGAGTGGAGATTGGGAGTTGGATGAGGAAATTGTTTGACTTCCAAGCAATGCACCATTTCCGCTGTAAACAGTAGTCTGACCAACCTTCATGGACACGTCTTCTGGTACATTAGAGAACATCTTGACCGATAATTCGTGTAGAATTGGCGAGTTGGCAGAGGAACTAGTCTGCAACTCGATTCTCAAACAGTGATAGTAACCCGTGTTTTGAGGAGTTGCTTTCGATTGACCCGATTGAGTGTACTGGTATACTCCAGTATTCCCATTCCCACAACTCGTAGTGGATGCGCCAGGACCATGGTTAATCCTAATTGAGGTGCCAGACGGCATTGTCGCATTGTAGTCTACCTGCACGGCTACAGTGTTGGATGAGCTGGAGCCGATGTACTGGTAAACATATAGATAACCAGAGGTAGTATAACTTGCGATGTATTCTACATTCACTAAATCAAGAATCGGTGTTACCGATGTTGTACCGTTTAGGTAGGCTTTCCACTTCAGTTGATTTCCGCTATTTGCAAAGTTAACAGTTTGACCGACACTTGCTTTCTTCCATGTCTGTCCACCGTCATTTGAAATGTCTATCTCGATACTAGTGCCGGTTGGTGTTACACCTATCAGTCCGGCTAGTTTGAGAGATGAGACTGCTTTGGTAAGGGTTCTTGTAGCACTTGTGATTGTGCCTGATGTGGATGTAGGATTCCTAGAGTCGAATAAATCACCATCACCGTAGGTAGTGATCTTTCTTTGAGTACAGAATGATTGGTGATGACAGGCAAAGGCAATCTTACCATCATCTGTTTCTGTTATTCCGTAGTGTCCGCCATTAGGCATTGTTTGGATACCTTGCTCGTTTAGGAATGCGCCGTTCAAGTGATAGTGATAGTGCTTTGAAGCCCTTTGTGAGTATTCGTTTACTATCACTCTCTGGTTTGAAACCTTTAGTCCAGCAATGACATTATTCGTTGAACTGCATGATGTTGAGTCACCACCAAGTAACCATGTGCCGTTTATAGAGGTAGGACTTGAAGGATTTAGTTCATACAAATAACGGTAATAAGTTGGGTATGTATTATCGCAATATGTCGCGTATAATTTTCCACTATCGTCATCAAAATCTACTCCAGTCATGTACTTGCCACTGAATGTGTAGGTGGTCGAGCATCTCCATTGTGTTTCACTTACAGTCCATTTGCTCAGTCTGCCAGTGTATGAGCTGTGGGCAGTCCAAACATTACCGGAGGAATCCATTGTGGCGTCATGGATGTAAGTATTGGTACAACTTCCTGTTGACATGGACGCTGTTCCTATGTAGCTTCCAGTTGTGGAGTTGATTCTTAGAATTGTTGGTGCAGCATACATTTGTTGTTGAGAATAACGGAAGACGTGGAATTCATCTTCTACCTTGATTACTACGCCAACGTAATTCCAACTTGCTTGAGATGAAACGCTCAAATCAGGATATTTCTTGCTGATTCCGTTGTAGCCTTGATCACCCAAAGAAGCGAATTGACCCGTGTTGTTTCTGGTTGTTCCGACCATTGTCAAGGAATCACTGGATACGATTGAGGTCATTGCTGAAGTAGGTACACTTGCTAGAGACAAATCACCATTTTGAGCCTCTAAGCCATTTCTTTGCCCGCTAGTGAATGGTGATGCAGCGCTACCTGACCATGAATTTGATTTGCCTTGTCCTCCCCAGTGAGCATTCGTTGTGTGATTGGAGTATTGGGTTGTACTAGATTCGCCGATTAGGTTGAATTCAGCATAAGTGACCTCTGCTCCGTAAGGGAGAGTGATACTACCTGCAGAACCTGTGCCTTGTCCTGTGAAAGTGTGCGTGTAAGAAGATGTTCCATCGGCGAACTGCGTCTCAGTTGTTGAAGCAACGACGACTGAAATTGTGGTTGACATTAGCATCAAAAGAGCAAGAAAAATTGCGCGTCGCATCGTTATCACCTCGCCATAGTGCGTATGGCTTTTCTTATACAGTCAGTAAAAGCATATTAACACATCGTAACAATGACGCTACTTGCGTGTAGCACGAATCAAATTTTAGAAAATATCATCAATGCACTCTATCATGGGCAACTAGGGAAGAGCATGGGCGTCATAGAGAGTTGGTGGGCTAAGCAAAGAGGTAAGCAGTTGACAATAACCTCTACCGCATGCGGTATTGGGTTTTTTATTGCAGCAAGTACACTAGGACATATGCTGATTTTTCCAGAAGCTGAAGCATTTGTTGAGTTCATTGGAGCATCAATGGTATTGTTTATCGTTGCTGTACTGATTCTGTTTGTTGCGATCCCGGAATATTTACATTTAAACGGTCTAGCAAATACAATTAAAGAAACAATGGAGATTAAATCCAAATCTGAATTCAACAAAAAGAAAGCAGATGCAGAGCAGGCAGTTGCAATATTAGGCGGAGTACACGAAGAAAAATGGAAACAATTCATTGAAGAAGGGGCTCCTTGAGGATTTACTGAGGCGGAAAAGTGACTTCGGGCACATCATTTGGAAATCTATTGCGTGAAATTCTTCTCGCAATTGGTATGATAGTGCTACTGATAGGTGGATTATACGCCCACACAGGAACAATGCCGCCACTGGTTGTTGTCGAGTCATCTTCTATGATTCATTCTGAACAAGGAGAGATTGGCTCAATAGATGCCGGAGACTTAATCCTGGTTCAAGAAACCAGTTTTGAAAATATAGTCACATTCGCTGAAGCTACAGATGTTACAAATCGCAATTTTGGTTATGAAACTCATGGCATGGAAGGGGACGTGATTATCTTCAAAAAGGGAGGAAGTGACGTTTCAACACCTATTATTCACAGAGCAATTCTCAGAGTGGTCGCAAATGATACAAGCATTCCAGACAGGGATGCATTCTCAAGCCAAGAGGCTAGTGATTCGATAGCTTGTCCTGATGGCGGAGTATTTGATGAGCGAACCTATGCAGAGGATGGAATGCTCGGGGCTTGTGTTTTCACATGGGATGTTCCGGGAACGCATATCGTAAATTCTGAGGTCATCAATATCTCCTTTGATGGCGAGCATGCAGGATACTATGATTGTAAAAGACCAACTCATGCTGGAATAGAATCTTACTTAGAAGTCAGCGATTGGAGTCCAGAACAAGCAGGATTTCTAACCTTGGGAGATAACAACAAATGTTCAGCCGATCAAGGCAATGATGCTGTTAGATATTCTACTGGACTTACATCACCAACAGGCGGCGTAATCGATGCTGTACAAGACGACTGGATAGTTGGGAAAGCGGGAGGGGAAATTCCGTGGCTAGGTGTTGTCAAGTTGATGGTTAGTTCGGGAAATTCGCCCGGAACAGATTTTGTTCCTAGAACCTCTTTCATGATGTTGTTCGGTGTTATTGGTTTGATTTTGGTCACGCCTAGCATTGTCGATCCTCTGCTTGGTAGAATAATGCAGGGATCTCCAGAATTTGATGAAGCCAAGCATGAAAAAGCAATGAATAGAATCGTTGAGGCTCTACAAGAAGAAGAGTAATCTCACTGTTTGTCTTTAGCATAGGATTTTGGCGTCAGAAGTTTTTCCGCAGAGTCTATTTTCATCCCTGCAATTGCTATGTCTGTACTAACTCCAGATAGACTTGCTGATGCTAAATTTCTCTCGATCGTTGCTTTTGCTCGCTTCAAGGAGGATAGTTTCTGAAGTCTATCTCTGGGATTATCTCGTTTATTTTTTAGATTCAACAACCAATTTTCCAATAGAGTCTGAGCCCATTCAGGTGCTCTTGTTTTGCCTCGAAGATTTATTTCCTGTTGGCGATGTCGGAACCTAGTGACTCCTTCGGTTGTTGTATGGACTTGAATCGAACCTGGTTTCCAAATATCCAAAGGTATGTGTAAGTGCTTTTCAGATTCCCAAGATTCGTTGATCATTGTTAACTTAGCAACTAAAACTGATTTTTCAAGTTTGAAGAAAACCTCTGCATAATCCTCGCTTGCAAACCAAACTGAGATTTCCAGTGGTGATTCATACCAAGCGTCTTCAGCCCAGTCTCTAAACTGATTGACCTGTTTTGACATCATGTACTCCAATCGGTCAACCCTCATAAGTAAATGCCAAAGACACTCACGAGGTAGAAATATCAAACATGGGTACCCTTCGCTAACTCAAGTTGCTCCACTGAACATATTTTGTGGAGATGATTAACCGAAGTTATCATTAACTCATGACAAAGTATGCAACATGTGGTAAGCAAGTACGAGAGGGAATTACTTGCCGTGTTAGCAGGAGACGAAAAGGGCGTAGCTGCTGTCATCAAATCTTGTACTGAGCAAGAAAAAGAGAGGATGACTCGAATTCAAAATAGACCGTTCTTGGTCGTCAGAGCAGCTGGTTCCGGCTCAGAGGGAACAGGAGATTTACTCGCATTGAGAGGAGATTTGTGTTTCCCAATTGAGGTAAAAACTACCAAAGACAAGAAATTGTACCTCTCAGGTCGAACTAAAGACCAATATGATGCAATGGAAAGAGAAGGCGAAAGGTGCTCACTGATGCCTCTTTACGCTCATAGATTGAAAGGAGTGCGAGGAGATTCTTGGAGAATATTCAGAGTTGAAACATCCACATTAACTGGAGCGTCAAAGAGATTGGAGAGATCAATACCACCCCTCCCACTAACTAGAAATGGCAGTAAACATATCGATTGGGACAAGGGTTTGCCGCTAAATGAATTCATTTCCATACTATGCAACGAGAACTCAAAACTCCAGGGACTAAAACAAAGAACTGATGATGAGAAAATCTCCAGATACTATCCTCAAACCTCCACAAAAAATGTTGATTACATTGCTGAACTTCTAAATCGAAGATCATAATATGTAGGGGATTGCTATGGTAAACACTAGCATGAATAAGATTGCCAGGGAAGATAGAGAAGATGTTCTTCTCGAGATATGATCAATCCACAATGGATGGATTCTAACGAATTTTATTTTCTTGGTAATTTTCTTCAATCTAGTTAGAGAATTATGCACTATATCCTTGAACATATGACCTCCGTCGAAAGGCACCATCGGAACTAGATTGGTAAATCCAAGTAAGACGTTAACCCATGCTATCCAGAAAAATAGATTCACGAAGAATAGTATCCCATTTGTTCCAAGTATTGAGCCTACAAATCCATCACTGGCTGTTAGAAGTGATTCTTGGAATGGATGGATTGCTACTCCTTGAAGTTCGAATGGAATTATCATTATGCTTACCAGATGAATAGGCAAAGACAACAATCTCTGACCTAGGCTTGCTTCCACATTAGCAGAAAATGGCCCGGTTAGTCTGTCAATACCTGCTGTTGCTTCAGAAATTCCTGAAACGCCAAGGAAAGGTTCACCCTCATAGATTTCGTAAGCATCAAGTTGGGCATCAGTCCAATTATTTGCTTTGTAATATTCTCTTTTATCGGAAAGAGTGGCAACAAGCAATTCTTGCGTACCGTCTTGATGCTCTACTAGTATCTCGACTTCATCTCCTGGATAGGAAAGAGAGATGACCTCGTCAAATGTTTGGTAATCGGGTATAACTTGTCCTTCCATTTCCAAGATTGAATCCCAAGGAAGCATACCTGCTTCTTGTGCACCTGCACCATCGACTATACCTTGAACGTGAACACTTTGGTGAACGGATGTGATCTGAGTAGCAGCCGCAGATATCAGCAGCATGAAAATTAATGCTGCGAATAAATTGGTTGCAGGACCTGCTGCAAACATTCGCAGTCTTTCCTTTCGAGGGGCGTCAAACAATTCCTCTCCTTCAGGCTCTGCAAATGCTCCAAGAGGCAATGGTCCAAGTTGTAATAGTCCGAATGACCTTATCCTCATTCCATGGCCTCTTGCCTGCAAACCATGACCTAACTCATGAATCACCAAAGAAAAGATGAATGCAATCGCTCCCCATCCAAGAGGTATCATTGGATTTAATCCAGGGATTGCTAGTAACTCACTGGCAGGAGGAGGGTCCTCGAGAGGCTCTGTTGTAGCAGCGGCAATAAATGCCAGAATCACAACGAATCCAGTGAGGAACATTGCCAGATAGCATACCCAGAGGGATACTTCACCATAGGCACGCCAAAACTTCCTTGGGCGCGCTAACTTTTCCAATAACCCTAACCCTTTTTGCGTTCTAACCATCAAAATGACACCCAGTGCCCTAGAAGCATTCCATTTGTCAAGAACTCCTTTATTTTCTAGGACTCTAAGCAAAATATACCATGCTAGAATGGCAAGCAGAATTGTTCTGCCGCTAATGGAGACAGACATCCAGTCGCTTGCCATGAATGCCCCAATCATCCAAACATTATGAATCTCAGCATGATTCGTCACTTGCTTTTTTCGTCAGAAAGGTGGATAGCAATTGCCTCCTCCAATGTGTACTTGCCAGTTGCAACTGATCGAGCAAGAGATGATGATATCGTAATCCTTCCTCGTGAGTATCTTCTGCTTTTTTGTTTGAGATTCCTTATCTCACCTTCGCTTACGTTTAATTCTCGGATTTCGAATACCCTTGTCCCACTATTCATTGCGATTTTTACAGCTGAGCGGCTATGGTCATGTCTTGAAAAGCCTTGAGAAGTCTTGCTTTCATTGACTTCTTCACAAAGAAAATGCTCCTTAAGACATTCATTGAGCAACCTATCTCTGATGGAAGGTGAACCATCACCAATTCTCACGACCATGCGTTTATGAGGCAACCTTGAGGCTATACCTAGAATGTGGTTAATGACCTGATTGGGTTGCTCTAGTTGTGCCATTCCAATAAGTCTTGAATCGGCTAACCACGCTAGACCTGGTCTTGGTCCCGGGTCGACCCCAAAGGCAAGAGTTTCTATCGATTCTATTCCCTTTGATTTGTGAATAGCAGAATCGACTGCGACTGATAAATCATCGATTGAGCAGGCAATGCCACGGGAGTCGCCGGATTTTTGGAATTCTTCTACCACTTCTTGCTCAGTTCCTAACCACACTAAGTCGCCTCTGGGCAAGTCATCATCAAAATCTATCAATCTGAAATTAGTGTTTCTTTTACGAAGTTCCTTGATTAATTTGAAAGCAAGACGAAAATCATTGGTCCTAACAATGATTGCTGCCACGATATTACCTAGCAGTTGTAGTTATTGAATGATGCTATTTCTACAGCAATCACTTCATTCTCACTTGGTATGCTTGCCTTCCATTAGCATACAGTGTTATTCTTCCCGATGTGGAAACTGATACGGCTATTGAATCAGTCAAGGAGGATATTCCCCTTGCAGCTAATTCCCTTCCCCCTTCGCCAGACTTTGCTGGAATATTTGGTGGAACCTGTATGTATCTTCCAGCATCGCTTGCAATCCCTTCTTTATTGAAGAATATCGCACCATCAAGCCAGGCAAACTCGGCTAGAGTTTCCAGGTTCTTGTTATCAAGAATGCTCCTTTTTTCCCTAGAATGCCCCTTGAAGGGATTTAGGACTAAAGCAGTAGAGTGTTTTCTTAATTTTTGTATATTTCCTAAAGCAAATAGGGCACCTACATCATGTCCTTCTCTACCTCTTCCTCCGATTTCCTGAGCCAAATCAATAAGTCTATTCAAGACCTCAATTTCAACACCAAATTCTTGAGCAATTGGAATCAGTTTGTTGATATGTAGATTAGAGAAATCTACCACGAAGATACCATCGATTGGATCTGCTAAAACCACCAGTACCTTCATTCCAACCTTTAGGTCGCTATCGCTTAGGGATGAAATCATCAAGTCGTGAATCCTGTTGAGCACACCCAATCCCTTAGCGCTGAGATTTTCATCTGAAAGAGTAACATCAATTTCGTCCTCTTCCAAAATTTCTGCAGTCCTTGATTGACTGGTAAGAACCTTCAACGGTTTTTTGTTTGCAACGATTTCTTGGACTTGTTTTACCTTTCTTGAATTATTTGATAATACAAGAACATAGTCGATTTCAGATTTTGAATCATTCAGAGCCAATTCGACCATCTCGTCGATTGAAGACATCGAATTTCACCTACTCTGTTGTTGTGTCAATACCCGGGAATTGATCTTCATTTTCCCTGTAAACAGTTCTCATGTTACTGATAAAATTCTTGTCCTTTACCACAATGTTGTATTCCCTAATTTTGGGATCTTCTTCCCCATCCATCTTCCCAAGTAGTATCTCTAAAGTTAGCCTTGCACCTTCTCTATGCGGGTATGCAAACGTTCCCATTGATATCGGTGGAGCAAATATTGTTTCAACGTCATCCATTTCCAGTAGCTTTTCAAACAGGTTTTCGTATGTTTGTGCTAACAATTCCCTTCTGGATTCATCTTGATTTGGTCTCCTACAATCTGGACCTACAGCATGAATAATGTGTTTGTAATTACCACCAAGGTTGTAAGGTTTGGTTACGACGTTATTTGTGACAGCACAAGGTGGAGCGTTGATTTTTCTCATGTCTAGGCAGATTTGCCTAGTTGTATCGGTCAATTCTTGCCCTGCTTTTTGATGAATTTGATTATCCAATCCTTCTCTGCCAGACAGCCTGTTATTTGCAGGAGTAATCATCGCATCACCGCTATGATTCCAAATGTCTCCGCCAACAACTTTGACGACTCCCCATTTGCAGGTTCTAGCCATATATAGTTCCGGCATCGTTTAGCAGAGAGGGTGAGGGTATATACACGCTACGCCTTATATTGATGGAGTTTGAAAAATACAATTATAGCATAAACGCCTCATCAAAAGGTATTAATTGCGTCTAAAAAATAAAAAAAAGGTGCGAGCCTTTTCTCCCGCCGTGGCGAGAGAAAGGGCGGACTTCCCTAACGGGGACTACTTCTAATCAAGCTGTGTTGAGATTCACTCTAGGTGCTCAACGCCGACCTTCTTGACGTTTGCCTTCTTGATCTTGTCAGGCAACCAGTCTGGGCCGTTTGCAGGCTTGTCAACCATAGAGATACTGCCAGTGAAAACGTGGACCTTCTTGGTCTTGCGCTCTCTTAGGCGGATGTCTGTGTGTCCGCGAGTTGCAGCTTTTAGAGCCGCACCACGTGGTTGTTTGCTTGCAAATACTTGCGCTGTGTCGTTGTTCCCGTCTAGCAGGACAAAATACTTCTTTTCACTCATTTGGATTTCCTCCGAACTGATGAGTATTAAGAGAAGCATATAAACATTTTTACGAAAAAAGGCATTACTGCGCCACATATGGCTTGCAAGCCCACATTCCGAGCACCAAGAATTCACAAAATGATGTACTGAAAGCCACAGAATTCTGGCATCTTCAGTAATTCAGAGGAAAATTCACCCAAATAATTTGATTCATAAACAAACTGTCTAGAATATCAATTCAAGAATCGTGCCAAAAATGCAAAAGAGGATTCTAAAAGATCACTCTTCTTCATCAGAAGCTCCGAAACCTCTTGGCTCGTGTACTTCCATGAATGTAACCTTGTTGACTTCTACAGAGTCTCTTAGAGTGGTTACAAGTCTGAATTTCATCAAAGCAGCGTTGGTGTCAAACAGCATAGTTTGAGGAATTGTGATAGAAACATCGTCTCCATCCATTTCGACAACAAAGTCTGTGTGGCCAGTGTTTGATTCTAACAATGCAGCAATTTTTTCTTCTCTGTCTTCAATTACCTTGACAATTTTGAAATCGTACTTCAACTTCATTCCAGCCATTGGGTGATTGTAATCTATTCTTGCTCTTCCTGCTGAAAGATATGCAAGGTAGCCTTGACGTCCGCTGATATTTACTGGAGCTCCCAAGTAAAGAGATTGAGGATCTCTTACATGCTTTAGCAATTTATCAATTGAGATTGTTTCGATTTGTGTAGGGTCTTTCTCACCGTAAGCATCTTCTGCAGAAATTTCGACGGTGGTGTCTTTGTTTGCTTTTGCCTCAGAAAGTGCATCCTCAAATCCTGCGATTAGAGTTCCTGCGCCAACAGCACATACCAGTGGAGAGTAAGTTCGACCTTCTTGGTGCTTTTCATGCTCCTTTGCGACTTCTTCACGTGTGGTCTCGATAAGATCACCGGTTTCTGCGTTGTATAGGTCGTAGTCAACGTGGACGATTGTTCCGTCTTCCATAATGTATTCCTCCCCTAGGGGTAGACCCGCCGACCTACCATTCATTCATAAGGAAATTGGCTGATAATTAGAAGCATCTTGCACTAAGCAATCTTCATTCTTCCTCGTAGTCCTTCGAATAGTGGTCCTTTGAAGTGGAAGTCAATTTCCCTTCATACCACAGTCCGAGCATACCTACCAACATTATGACCCAACCAGACCATACTAAATGAGAAAATGGTAATTCATACACTGTAATCCTAATCAGCTCGATCGAATCGATACCGTTGATGGATGCCTCACGCATCAATCCAGAGGCTTGAGATCCATCGAAAATGAACACTAAGTCGCCTGTTAAAGTGGAGTGACGATCTACTTCTGACCTAGCAAATCCAGAACTATCGAATCTTGTAGTACCTGGATTCACAATACCAATCAGTGATTCTTCACCGTTGTTCATTGAATATATCTCAACCTCCACGCCAAGGTAGCCATCTCCAACTTCAGGTTCAGATTCCAGATTTAGTTCCTTGAACATATAGCCATAGTCACCAACAATTACCATCTCATCTTTGACCATGGTTACCCTGTGAGAGGAATCACCTCTATCAACTAGAGTTGTTGAAAAGACGTGACCTATCAGCAATAAAATTAGCCCTAGGTGAACAAAATGAGCCCACCTAGATATTTTTGATGATTTAGTTTTTGACTTCCATTGTGAGTAAACCTCCTTGGTCATCCCGGGCAATGAGACCAATAACATAGGCAGAAGTAGCCATCCAATATTGCCTCTATTGATGTACTCGCTGAATTGTTCATTTGAATCCGGCCCTAGGTTTTCCGGGAAGAATATTGCCATAATTACAGAAAGAGAAACCGTCAATAAGATGACTAATTGATTTGTTTTGGGACTCGATTTTCTAAAATTATAGGCAAAGAAAGATGCTGGTAATGCTAGTATGAAAGGAGAACCAAGGACTTCATGAGCCTCAAGGGAGACTTGATCAATGCTTGATAGCAAAATGACCAATGTCAAAATTAGGTATGTCGATGAAACTACAACCGTAGAGTATAGAGTATATTTCATCAAGTCCTTCTTTGTCAATAATTTGAAGACACTAGTTTGCTTTTTATCCGGATCATCTTTCTTCAGTAACCACGGTGTAATGAACAGTAGTAGAAGGGCAATTGCCACAAAAACATCCACCAAACCTGTCCATGAACTTGACAAAGCAACGGTTACGCCAGCTAAAGCCCAGCCCCATTGTTTTGTAACGACCTTTGCAGACCTTAGAGGAACCAAGAAACACAAACAAAGTAAAGCGATTATAGATTCTGAAATGTATGCTATTATGAAGAATACAGCAACGTGAGAAATCCCCTCCAATTTCTGCCTTAATTCTGTGCTATTCTGTTTGTTAAGCTTGAAGTCTTCACTAAGATAATAGGAATGGATATACATTGCAAGTGGAACAATGATTAACACTTCACTAATTCCAGAATAAATCTGGCCACCGAATAAGGCAGCAAGAAACGCAAATACGATAGGAGCCATGAAATAAAATTCTATTTTTGAACCAGGTTTTTGACCAGAATAATATGATCGAGCCATAGTAAGCCAGATTCCAATAAGCAAGAATAAAACAAATAGATATGAAATTACTTCAACGCCAGCATCGCTATTGTCTAATAGGAACATTCTTCCTAAAACTGTTGAAGGAGGAGTTGCATCGCTGGATTGAACAAAGGTGTGAACGCTGCTAGCCCACACACCACCCGCCCTAGTAACTAAGGTAGCAAACAAGGATAACGCCCCTGTGCTTATTGCCACGCCTTGATACAGAATAGCTGGCTTGGAGCCCGGTTTAGTCCTCAGGTGAGATAAGATCACAAGAGCCAACCACGGTAAGAAAGACCCTGTTTCAACAGGATCCCATGCCCAATATCCCCCCCAATCCAGGATTAGATAGGCCCATAGACCACCAAGACCGATTCCCAACGTTAATACAAAAAAGCCCAGCCTTGCTACTGGATAAATCCTCTCTTCGATAGATTGTTCAGAGTTTTGCAAATAAGACGATATTCCAATGAAGGTTAGGTGCATACAAAAGCTGTAACCAAAGAAGATTAGTGGTGGGTGTATCACCATTAAATCAGTTTGCAGCAGGGGATTGAGACCGGCAAAAAATTGCCCTTCTGAAGCCAACTCGAACGGTTTTAGATTCATAGCAAGAATGATCAGTAAGGCTGTAAATCCGTGTGCAAAACGAAGTCGGAGATTACTAGTTGAATCATCTTCCCCTTCCAAATTCCCTGCGTAGACTAAACTTAGGAGTGCCATTAATCCAGCCCACAGAAGAATTGGCCCCTCCCTTGCTGCCCAAGTTGCAGCAATTTTGTATTTCAGCGGAAGTGCAGAACCACCATTAGCAGCAACTACCAAGATGGAATCATCATTCACAATAAATAGGTAAACAAGAGTGAAGAACGGTAATGATGCTAGTGAATGCAATACTATTTTGGCAGTACCCTGAATTTTCGGGTTAGCAAATAATACTGCCAAAGAAATGAGAGCAATCCATAAGCTTAGCCCCCACATGATGTATCGAAACCGCGTTCACTCATTTATCTTACCAAATTACCAAGACATGTTTGGACTTACCATCCAAAATACTTGGCTCTTGAATATCCGAATGATTTGAGGGTTGATATTACTCCTTTACGAATTAATGATGGTCTTTTTACTAAGATTCGTAGACCTATGCCGAGTTTCTGTAAGGGAGACATGTTGCCAAGTTCTTCAGGCAGGAAGTTAGCCATTTCAGACATCTCTGCATCAGTTAATCCATACAAGGAGGTCTTTCCTTTCAGGATTTTATCATAGGGCGGGAATGTATTCTTCCATGCCGTTTCGTATTTTTCAAGCACTGATTTTGAAAGGTCCCCGGATTCTATTGCTTCTGCGATTACCTGTGCAGCTTCTCTTCCAGACCAAAGCGCCAAGTGACTGCCACCTTCGAATAACGGAGAAGTAAATCCTGCTGCGTCCCCCACGAGTATCAAGCCTTCATCAACGGTTTGAGATCTTGGACCAGAAATAGGAATTGTACCACCAAAAGGCCTAGTTTTGATTCCCTCTGCCCTCCAAGGAGGGTTTGTTTTTGGGTTGTCGGACAAGTAAGTGTCCTGTATAAAGTTCTCTAAGTACTTCACAGCGCCCTTTTTATCAGTTGTAACAAGACCAACATTTGCCCTGCCTCCTTCCTTTGGAATCATCCATACATAGCCATGAGGAGAGTATTCTGGCCACAAATAAAAGTCTAGGAAACCATCATTTGGAACTTCAAGCATTTCATACTGGAAGCCTGCAATCACTTCTACTTCTCCCCCTATGCCGAAGTATTTGGCTGAGAATCCTGCTACACCTGAGGCATCGATAATGGCTTTAGTCTTAATCGGAAATTGTTCACCTTTTCCTTCAATTATCCAATTGGAAAATTTATTTTCGCTATTGAATTCTTTGACCGCAGATTTTACTTTGTGTGACCTGTGTAATTCCGCTCCCAATTTTTCTGCTTCTCCGATTAACCATCTTTCAAATAGATGCTTTTCCAACACGTAGCCAGGTTCTGTCAACTTCTTTGCGGTCCCATCCGGAAAAATCACTCGAATTCCTTCCACATCTAGTGCTATTACTTCTTCTGGGAGGTCTAATTTTAGATTTTTCACTGCCTCCAGCGACAAGCATTCTCCGCAATGTACTGGAGTCCCTACATCAGGATCTGCTTCCAATACCATGACGCTCAATCCTTGACGTGATGCTTCCAAGGCCGCACTTCCTCCGCCTGGGCCTGCGCCGATAACCACGACATCACACTCGTTGATTACCTCCGCCATGATTCTACCAAGCACTACAAGTCCATGAAGGAAGCGATGATTTTTGTTTACAAAAATAATGTCAATTCTCTCATGCACACTATTCAAAGAGGAAGAGGTTTTGGAGTAAGTATGGCTTGGAAGACTCTAGGTAACTGGCTTAGTCACCTTGAGAAGAACAACGAGCTAATTCGAATCAAGGAACCAGTCGAAGTAACGTACGAAGCCGGCGCAATAGCAGACCTCTTAGTCAAGAACGAAGGACCTGCCGTCATTTTTGAAAAACCAATTCTACAGGACGGGTCAATATCAAAAATACCGTTGGCAATGAATATCTTTGGAACCCATGACAGAACGATGAGGGCTTTAGAAGTCACAAAAGAAACAGAAATCGGCGATAGAATGGTTGCCATGATGAAACCTGATATCGGCACCTACATGAAAAAACCGTGGAAAGGTATCCCGGTCGCTAGAGATGCTCTAGCCTTCAACCCTCGAAAGGTAAAGCGAGCACCTTGTCAGCAAGTGATCATGGACAATCCTGATTTAACAAAATTACCAATTCCAAAAACTTGGCCAAATGATGGCGGGCCATTCGTTACTCTTCCTTTGGTTGTCACAAAAGACCCTGAAAGCGGCGAACACAATCTTGGAATGTATCGCTCGCAAATATTTGGGCCAAATGAAGCAGGACTTCACTGGCAGATACACAAACACGCAGCAGACCATGCTGCTAAAGGTCAAAAAATACCTGTTGCAATATGTATGGGAGGTCCTCCAGAGTTAATCTTCTCCGCAATTTCTCCTTTGCCTGATAACTTGAGCGAATACCAATTTGCAGGAATCCTTGGCAGAAAGCGCTTGAAAATAACCAAGGCAAAAACACAGGATTTGTGGGTCCCTGCAGAGGCAGACATCGTAATCGAAGGATGGTGTGACCCAACTGAAACAAGAACCGAGGGGCCATTTGGCGACCACTTCGGATTTTACTCGCTAACTGGACAGTACCCAGTCCTAAATGTCACAGCAATCACAATGAGGAAAAACGCAGTCCTGCCTGCTACAATTGTTGGTCTTCCTCCAATGGAGGATGGATACCTGGGTGAAGCAATTGGTCGCCAGTTTTCACCAGTATTGAATTTCCAACACAGAGATGTATTGAGTGTGCATTTACCGTTAGAAACAGGCTTCCACAATTTAGCAATTTTAGCAAGTAAGCAAAGGTATCCCAGGCAGGCGAGGAAAACAGCACTTGGCTTATTTGGTGCCGGTCAAATGATGTTTCTCAAGATAATCGTAGCATGTGACCCAGACCACGATGTGAAAGATTTGGACGCCTTCCTCGATGTTCTCAATGATAATGTGGAGCCGAAAAAGGACATGATAATCCTCGAAGGAATGGTTGCAGATAGTTTGGAAGTTGCAAGTCCATATGAGAATGTTCATGACAAGCTTTTGATCGATGCAACGACTATACCAAAACCCGACCCTAGGTCAGATACCGAACCAGTTACTGGTTCATTCAAAGAGGACACGCCCGATTGGAGAAGAGGCGCTGAAAAATCATCTGCGATCTCTGAAGAATTACTTAATCAGATAAGGGATATACCCGAGTTAGATGATTTGAGGCAACTTCGAGGAAACATGCTGGTAGTAACCACCAAAATAGAGGGAACACCATCACCAGAAACAGGATTAGAGCCAGATGGAAATGATTCGAGTTTGGATGCAAAGGAAAAAGCCAGAATAGATAGAATTTTTCAATTGAAAAAATCGATTTTTCAATTAGATTCTAATAAATCGATTAGATGGCTTTTCATAACAAATTCTGACCTAAATTTACATTGTGAAAAGGCACGCAGAAGGCTACTCTGGCAACTCACGAGTAGATTTGATGTAGGCAGAGGACTCAGTTTTGATGATGAGCGGGAAAGAATTTGCTGGGATGCAACCACGCCCATACCAAGCACAAAACATACAGTAAGGCGGTGGCCAGCAGTCACCCTACATTCGAAAGAAACGCTTGATAGCCTACAAAATTTTGAAGAACTAAATGACTTGGAATGGCCTGAACATTTAGAGTTCAAGTGAGGCTTATCCCATGGATTTGAAGCAAATCGCATCATTTGTCAAACTCGAACACACGTTGTTCAGTTTACCATTTGTATTCATAGGAGCATTTCTTGCCCACGATTCTGGATATGAAGTCAGCCTGCAAGACCTGTTTTGGATATTAATTGCAGCAGTGGGCGCTAGGGGATTAGCCATGACCCTCAACCGAATTATCGATCGAAAGGTTGATTCTGAGAACCCGAGGACTGCTCAAAGGCACCTAGCAAGCGGTTCCATGTCGATGAGCACTGCTGTTTCCCTCGGCATTGTGTTCACAATAATGCTTATTTTGGGTGCGTGGATGCTCAATGAAATAGCGTTGTATATGTCATGGCTTCCTGTTCTAACCTTTGTCGTTTACCCATACCTGAAGAGATTTACATGGTTATGCCATTTCTGGCTCGGACTTTGCCTCGGCTTAGCACCTGCTGGAGCATGGGTTGGTATCGTAGGTGACGATTTAGGATGGGAAGCCATTTTTGATTCATCATACTGGTTCCCTGAAGTATTTGCTTGTTCAGTGGCTGTTTTGCTTTGGATCACTAGCTTTGATTTGGGATACGCTAGAATGGATGTTGAATCTGACAAAGAGAATGGAATCATATCTTTCCCGGCGAGATTTGGCGAGAAAATCACTAGAATCACCTCCCTAGTTTTGACTCTTTCATGGCTTGTTTTACTTTCCAATTTATCAGCATTAGTTGCCTCTTTACCGATATTCTATTTGGTTCTGAAATGGGATATTGATTGGAAGAAGTGGCAAGGATATTGGTTTATTGCGCACGTTTCGACAGGGTGGATTTTGCTAACTGGATACTTGATTTTGCCGTGGTGAAATTCAATAGCCGGCTTGTTCAGCAGCAGATATGAACCCGATTGTCAAGTCACTTTTAGAATTCAACAATGCATTTGAAATCCCAAAGATAGACTCGCCTGGATTGAGTAATGACGAATTGATTGAATTGAGGATAAAATTGCTCAAAGAGGAAGTTGAAGAATATGCTGAAGCTGCAAGAGCAGGGGATTTGGTAGAAGTCCTAGATGCACTTGCAGACATTGGATATATCCTTGCAGGCACAATAATCAATCATGGAATGCAACATATCTATGACGACGCATTCGATGAGGTTCACAGATCAAATATGGCTAAATTAGTCGATGGAAAGGTATTGAGGAGAGAAGATGGAAAGGTGATGAAACCTGAAGGATGGCAACCTCCCAATCTTGCTCAGTTCCTTGAGTGAATTCAAATCGAATGAATTACACGCTATACCATGTCACGCCCACTTGCGGTAATTACCGGTGGAGGAAGAGGAATTGGCGCAGCAATTTCAAAGCGATTAGCAGAGGATGGTTATGACATAATCCTCACCTACAATAACTCATCAAAACCAGCAGAAATGGTTGTTGAAGGGATAAGAAATTCAGGAATTGATGCTGTAGCATTGAAAGTTGATTGTTCTGACAAAGGAGAAGTTGGGCTACTGGGGATTCATGCTTGGATGAATAGAGGCGTAGACGCACTAGTTCTAAATCACGGCGAGTATAGAAGAATTGCTGCAGAAGACATGGAACTGGAAGACCTTGATAGAACCATGAGAGTTAACTTTGAAGGCGCAGTAAGGGTCTGGAAAACTTTGCAAAAGCACCTCAACGAAGATGCTAGAATGGTTGTCGTATCCTCTCAATTGGGAATTAAGGGCTCCCCTCATGGTGCAGATTACTCAGCAAGTAAAGCGGCATTATCTGCCTGGGCTCGCTCTTTATCTCAAACCGTCGGCAACTCGGGAAAAAGAGTGAACATAATAGCACCTGGATTCGTTGATACTGACATCTTAGCCGGTGACAGCGCCCAAAAAAGAGAAGAACGCATTGAATTGGTTCCGCAAAAAAGAATCGGCACTCCCGAAGATATCGCTGGTGTTGCTTCCTTCCTTTGTGGCAAGGATTCAAAATATGTCAACGGTGCTATAATCCATGTCAACGGTGGTTTGTACCTACCTTAACTGGAGCGTGGAGAAATGGTCAACGAGTGGGATGACGATGGAGAATTCATGTCCATTGCAGACCAGTTACCTGAATTGGTAGACCTCGAATACCGTGATCCGTTTGACATTTCAAAAGCACTTGAAGGGGCCGCTCTAGATCACCTAAATCCTGAGGTGAAAAGATTTGAATTACACACGGATTATTCTCCATCCGGCGACCAGCCTAAAGCAATTGAAAAATTGATTTCTCAATTGGAAAATTCACAGGAAAGATGCGTTCTTCTGGGAGTTACTGGCTCAGGAAAAACTTTCACAATGGCAAATATCATAGAGAGAATGAACATTCCAACGCTAATCATCTCACACAACAAGACGCTAGCAAGACAATTACACCACGAAGTTGCCGAATACTTTCCAAAAAATGCAGTGGAATATTACGTATCTCACTATGACTACTATCAACCTGAGGCCTATCTTGCAAAGAGAGATCTGTACATTGACAAAGAGATGTCCATTAACGAAAGGATAGAACAAGAGAGATTTTCTGCTGTGTCTGCTCTTCTCACCCGACCTGATTGTGTAATCGTTTCATCTGTTTCTTGCATATATGGACTGAACCCGCCGGATGTCTTTCTACAGGCGTATGTACGTGCATATGTTGGGCAGGAAATAGAGCCTCAAGATTTAGTTAGAGAATTGGTTGATTTACAATACAAAAGAGTACCTGGAGATCTTGCGAGAGGAGAAGTGAGGCTCAGAGGAGAAGTTCTTGACGTATGGATGCCTTCAAGAGATGACCCACTTAGAATCAAATTCGATTTTGATGGAATCACATCTGTTCAAGTCTGCGACCCTGTTTCATGGGAAGTAATGGATTCTCTAGATGAGGCGTGGATTCATCCAAAAGAATTGTTTGCGACAAGCCCAGACAGACATGAAAAAGCCTTGGAAAGCATTGAAATGGAACTTCAAGGGAGACTTGCTGAACTTGAATCCCAACAGAAAATTGTCGAGCACCTCAGGCTTCAGCAAAGAACCAACTACGACCTAGAGATGCTCAGAGAGGTAGGATTTTGTTCGGGGGTAGAAAATTACTCTGCCCACTTTGACCAAAGAAAGCCCGGTGAAAGACCGTATTGTTTGCTTGATTTCTTTGCAGCATGTGCTAGACAATTCCATGGCGATGCAGATAAATTTCTTGTAATAATGGACGAATCTCACGTTACTCTTCCACAGGTAGGTGGCATGTACTTCGGCGATAAATCGAGGAAAGAATCACTCATTGAGCATGGATTTAGGCTACCGAGTGCAGCAGATAATAGACCCCTAAAGATGCCTGAGTTCCAAAAGATGGTCCCTCAAATGATATATGTTTCAGCTACACCAGGAGAAAGAGAATTACGTCATTTGTGTGAAATTAGTAACCAAGAAATTCCTAAGGGGCTATTGCACGCTTTCTCAAAAGGTGGGGCTGGACCGAGAACAATCGAGAAGAAACATCCTGAAGCAGAATCTCTATTTGATTTGGTAAACAATATTGAGGGAATTGCTAAAATGGAGATCAGACCCACTGGCTTGCTTGATCCGAAAATAGAAGTCAGGGGAACTGAGGGTCAAGTTGCTGATTTACTTAGCGAGATTAATGCAAGAACCGCTAAGGGCGAAAGGGCTCTTGTAACCGTACTAACAATCAAGTTTGCAGAAGAAGTGTCGGAATATCTGAATAAAATGGGAGTTAAGGCTCATTATCTACATTCAGAAATCGATACTCTCGAAAGAACAGAAATAATCAACGCACTAAGATTAGGAATCATAGATGTAATAGTGGGAATAAATCTCCTGAGGGAAGGTTTAGACATTCCTGAAGTCAGCCTGGTAGCAATTTTTGATGCAGGCAAACAAGGATTCCTCAGGAATGAAAGATCATTGTTACAGACCATGGGAAGGGCTGCTAGGAACTCTAATGGGCAAGTACTGCTGTATTCTGATGACATGTCACCGGCAATGGAAGCATCCATTCGCCAAACTCTTGAGAGAAGGGCTCGACAGGAAACACACAACAAGGAAAATGGAATCATACCTCGGACTATTAAGAAAGCACTACCAGAAATGGGGCAAGAAAGTTCAGAGCTCATTGCCGGAACAAACACAAGTAAGGATGGTAAGAAACGCCTTGTATCAAGGAAGGGAGGAAGGGCTGACGGTGAATTTGCCTCAAGATTGAATTTGAGTTCGGCATTATGGTCCAGACATGCTGAAGAAGATAAAAATTCAATTGAAAATTCAAATTCTCAATTGGAATTTCATTTATCTAAGGAGACTCCAACTGTCATTGGCGGATTGGACATAAATACGGCAACTGAGAAAGAAATCAAGGCAACAATCACCAAACTCAAGGCTGAAATGCAGGAAGCAGCTGCTGAATTGGAGTTTGAGACCGCTGCAACTTTAAGAGATCAAATACACCGACTAGAGTTACTTTTGTGATGAAATGCGCTCAATTTAATTCCGAGTATTTCATTTACAAGTCCGTACCGCATTAGAGCATGGCAATCGACCCCGAGTCATTTGATGAACCAGTCGTCGACTATGACTTTGCTAAGATTTCAACACCGAGATCTCTTATCGACCAGATGTCCGGTGCTGGAGGATTCACAGCAACAAAACTCGCTTACGCAAGAGATATTCTCAAGCAAATGAATCAAGATATACAAGAAGTGGATGCAGACCCCGCTAAGGTAACAAATTGGTTGTCTTTCCCTGCATGCTTGTGTGCAACCGGAACGAGGGGATTCTTTGTCGAAGCACTCAAAAGAAATATGTTCAATGTGGTATCAACAACATGTGGTATGCTAGACCACGATATTGCTAGAGCCTACAAGCACTACTACCATGGTGCATTCGAATTAGATGATATCGAACTTGGCGAGCACTCGCTGATGAGGCTAGGGAATGTAATCGTGCCCAATGCCTCATACGGAGAAATAATCGAAGCCATGGTTATGCCGGCACTTGAAGAAATCAGGGAAGAGAGATTGAAATCTACAGGAAAAACTGGTGCTGATGCCTGGATAGGATTTGGCTCTATACATTTGGTTTGGGCGCTGGGAGAAAAATTAGGTACACCTGATACCTTGATACACTGGGCTTGGAAAAACAAGATCCCAGTATGCATTCCTGGAATCACAGATGGTTCAATCGGAGCACAACTGTTTATGTTCAGGCAAAAATACCGCGATTTCCATATCGATACCTTAGCAGATGAGCAGGTAATGTCAGATTTGACTTGGGATGTGGAGTCATCCAACGCACTAATGGTTGGTGGAGGAATTTCCAAACACCACGTGATATGGTGGAACCAATACAGAGGCGGTCTTGATGCAGCCGTGTACATAACTACTGCTCCAGAGCATGATGGTTCCCTTTCAGGAGCAAGACTCAGAGAAGCAATTTCTTGGGGTAAGATGAGACCTGAAGCACCGAATGTTTGTGTTGAAGGTGATGCTTCTGTTTTACTTCCATTACTTGGAGCAGATTTGTTCAATGGTGATTAAATGAGAGCGATTCTTGTAACTTTGATGATGCTGAGTATATCCTTAGCAGGGTGTATATCCAATGAAGAAATAGAGCCGATTCAAGAAGAATCTTTAGTTTGGACATTTGAAAGACCGGAGTTAACATGGTACCATTTCCCTGACGCAATTGATGCTTGGGGTAATGATACATTCCAATTTGATGACAGAAATATGCCATACCCTGCGACTGGAACATACTATGGAATCGGGATGTCTACATTCGAGCCAACTATGGGCATAACTCAAACAGATACAATGGTTATGAGCTCGTATGGCAATGGACCAGGCGGAAGTACTGCAGTAATTTCTTGCGATTTGATTGGAATGCACGACTCCTTGGATTATTCTTGTGAAAATGTCTATGACCCACTATTACCAATTGTCAATTCCAATGACCCTTACATCTACGTCGATCCATGGACTGGTAGAATCATGAAATTTGACATGCATGCTCTACTCGGCATGACAGTAGAATGGTCGGATGATGATGGAGCAAGTTGGGATGGGCCAAGCGTTGCAACCCAGATTTATTCCGTTCAAGATCATCAGACAATAGCAAGTAGTAACATGCCAGCACTCCTACATCCAACAACATGGATGTTTTGCATCAATGGAAACGCTCCTCATCCTCTTTGCTCATCCAGCCAAGATGGTGGAGCAACTTGGGGACCTGAGACATCGGGTGCACCGGTAACATGCTCCTCTGGAGGATTGTCAGCTCACTTAGTTGGAAGCATCGATGGAAACTTCTACAGAGGCAACAAAGGATGTACTGGAGAAGGATATTCCGTATTTAGAACTACAAATGCAGGAGTTAGCTGGACAGAGCATCCACTGCCAACAAGCGAAACTGGAACAGCAGATACTTGGAATGCTGAAGAAGCTCAAGTTGAGGTTGATTCCGAGGGCAATATCCACGCTATGTGGATGGGGCTAGATGATATGCCATATTGGTCATATTCAAGAGACCAAGGAGATACTTGGTCGAATGCTACGATGATTGCCCCTCCAATCAATCTCTCGGGAACAGGCTTCCCGGTAGTCGTAGCAGGTGATTCAGGTACAGTTGCCTTTGGCTATGTAGGAGAAACTGAAGGCGAAGATGAGATTTGGAATGCTTACCTAACTTATGCTACAGATGCGTTTAATGAGACTCCTTTACTAACCACAGTTCAATTGAACGACAATGAAGACCCAATTGATACCACTGAGGATTGTGGCTACAACAGATGCGGCGGTCTTGGCGATTTCTTAGATATCAGAGTTGATGCTTATGGAAGAACTTGGTTCTCACTATCTCACAACATCGCAGATATCGGAATTTTTGCAACCTTTGACACTGGTCCAAGCCTAAGAGGTGAATCAATTACGATGCTTACTCCAATGCCCGCTGGTGGTCCTCAAACTTTGTAGAATCAAACCAATGATGCAAGGTATATCATAAGTGCTTGCCTGATAGGCTGCGTCTGCCTCCAACCCTCACCATTTATCTCTTTCAATACGGAATGTAGTGGACCCAAATTTGGTCTTGTTGGCAGAGTTAGTTCTTCAATACGAAGTTCCTCTATTTCATCCATTGATTCTAATTTCACCAGACCCGTCCCTAACTCTTGTAACTCAATTCCTGGAGGTCTGGGATTTGCTAAATTCTCTGGAGAAAAATGACCTGTCTGTCCATCCTGTGTCCTATTGATAAGTAATTCATATTCGGACAAGATATCTTTGAATTTCCAGGATCTACGCCCACATATGTGTATATTTGAATGAGCCATGATGTAATTTGGTTTTGACAGGATCGTGCTAAGTGCCTCGATAACATCTACTTCTCCTACCCACCAGTGTTGCTTGTTAAGGGCAATATCGCTTGGAACAGAATCGAGTAACCTTAGGTCAGCAGAAGCAAGTTCATCCTCTGCATGCGAGGGGATTAGGTCACTAATCTGGATAAAACAATCATGAAGATTATTATGTACAGGACTAGAGTCAATATAAACTGAATATTTGTATGTTAATGGACTAACCTCTATTTTCTCTTGACCATTTGAGCCAAATATGACTACGTAATCTACATCAGAAGTTAATTCAGTTGGAGGGTTAATGCAAAACTCAACCATGGTTGAATCAGTTTTTTCTAGAACTTCAAGGCTTTCTTTGTCAGTGTGGAATTTCTTATCCAGTCTTACTAATTTAAGCATCAAAGAAAGCATTAGCCCTTTAGGTTTACCGAAGAGGGCAATTGATGACACAACACCCCCAAACCAAACGCTTGTATTATCTTAACTAATAATCCAGAATTAGCCATCTTTTTTGAATTTTCAATTGGAATTTCTTATATTTTCAAAATTTTCAAGGCAAAAACCAATGCCAATTGAATAATCAAATATTGTACCTAGCTAGAAGTATTCAAATTCAATTGAAAAATGATTATTTGAAAAATCATGGAATTCAACATATTGCGTATTTTCAATTGAAACATAACGTAATTATGCGACAAAACCAATTGGATTTTGAATTCTTATCGCAGAATAGTATATATGCTAAATTAATCAAGGAATAAATAACCGAGAACAACGGGGAGGGAACAAAATGAGCAGAGGCGAATACAACATACAAGAACTAATACAGAGAGATGTCTACGTAAAAGAGACAAAGATCGGAACAATCGTTGGGGAGAGGCATCACCCTAACGAAGCGAGAGTCCAATCTATGAGAATACTAGTAGATGACGAGGTAGCTGACGAATTTATGAGAAAACCAGCAGAATATGCACCACTACCAAAGGAGCTTGTACACAGCATTAGAGGCGACGGAAGCGTAAAACTTTCAAAATCAATGAGAGAATTACAACGCAGGTGGAGAAACACTATCAGAATCGATGAGCAACTATACGCACCAGATGAAATGCTTGACCGAGCAGTACTAGACAACCAAGGAAGAGAAATAGGAGTCATCAAATCAATGCTTAAAGTAAAGAGAACCTACAAAGGATTCACTATTGCTACTAGAATTTCAGTGCAGAAAGAATTCGGTGTTGAAGCTTTGATTAGAATGCCGATCACTGCTATCTCAAAGACTAGAGATAGACTTGATGAAGTAGTACTATCAAGGAATTTCGATAAAGTGATGCAGTTACCATCTTTCATCAGTTTGTCTGAGATGGATCTTGAAGAATTCTGTGAATAATCCTGCACAGATTTTCACTCACGACTACGCGCCGCCATCCTTATCAATAGCAGGTCGAACGGGCGATTGCCTTTGCGCGGGTAGCTTAGTCGGTTGGAGCACCCGGCTGATAACCGGGAGGTCGCAGGTTCGAGTCCTGCCTTGCGCACCAAATCGCATCACTAAATGGGATGATTTGATTTTCCCAAGATTTTATCCTTTTAGTATAGGCTCTTTGTTACAAATTTAGATATCTTGAAGATGAATGAAAAAGAACATGAATCAAATTCCCTTATCATGACCTGAGGGGGACCCATGGTAGTAATTTCTGGTAGCAATTCCAGACCGGTTGCAGAAGAACTTGCTCAGTCTTTAGGCTGGTCTCACCACTCCTTAGAGACAAGGAGATTTCCAGATACTGAAGGTTACATTAGAATTCCAACACCTACAATTGAGGCAATCAGGTCTGAGCCTGTTGTGATCGTTTCGAATACATTTCCAGATTCTGGAATCGTTGAAACATTGCTGATGATAGAAGCTGTCAAGGATGTCCGTGCAGGCAATATGGAAAATCTGAGGGAAATAGGACCACAAAAACTTCCAGATGTAGGTCCAGGAATCATCGTAGCAATTCCTTACTTTGGATACGCAAGGCAAGATAAAAGATTCAAACCCGGAGAAGCGGTGAGTGCGAGAGCAATCGGGAACTTGATTGCAAGTAGGGTTGACGCAATCGCTGTTTTGGACCTTCATGCACCTGAGGTTTTGAAGGGGCTCTCAGTTCCAGTTGCCTTCACCTCAGCAATGCCTGAGTTAGCAAAGAGACTGCAAGATGATGTTAAGCCAGATTTCATTCTTTCACCAGATAAAGGTGCAATAGAAAGGGCAAAAAGTGTAGCAGAAGCTATTGGTTGTGAATTTTCCTACTTAGAAAAAACAAGAATCGATGCTCATACTATCGTTCACAAAGCCAAGGATTTGGATGTGGATGGAAAAGTTGTTGCAATCGTCGATGATATGATTGCCACCGGTGGAACAATTTGTAGAGCAGCAGAGGCGCTTAGAAATCAAGGAGCGGTTGCAGTCCATGCTGCTTGTTGTCACGGCTTATTCACAGGTGGGGCGATTTCTAGATTGATTCGATACGTGGATGGGGTTCATGCCACAGGCTCTCTATCAAATCCACGTAATGATATCAACAGTGGCCCTGCTCTAGCAAGGGGAATAAATCAATTGCTTGAGGAATTGAATTTAGATTAAATACCATTCAATTGCTTGATTTTGATATTTTTCGACTTGCGATGCGTTTATATTCGCGGGGCAGTGCGCAGGGATTACCTTACATGAGGATGGAGAGATTCCAATGAGTGTACACGTAAAATTTGAAACCCCCGAAGCCGTAGCAACAAAGATCTATGAATTGGTGCAAGCATGCAATTCTTCTAAAATTAAGAAGGGAGCTAACGAAGTTACCAAAGCAGCTCTAAGAAAGAACGCACAAATCGTAATCCTAGCAGAGGATGTTAACCCACCAGAACTGGTCCACCACATCCCTCTAATTTGTGACGATGCTGGAATTCCATATGCATACGTCCCAAGTCAAGAATTCCTTGCAAAAGAAGCAAACCTTCCTGGTGGAGTTAAGGCTGCAACTATCGCTTTGATGGACATCAACAAGGGAGCTAAGGAACTATTCGATGAAGTTGTTGAACTTGTTGGAAACCTAAAGGCTTGAAATTCTAACTCGGAGTTGAAAAAATATGAGTGAAGAAGAGAAGCAAAGTATCCTCGGTGGATGGCCTGCTGAGGTTGTTGAAGTTGTAGGCAGAACCGGAATGACCGGAGAGGCCACACAAGTAAAAGTGCGTGTAAACGACGCACCAAACCCACGTGACGTTGGGAGAATTATCACGAGGAACGTTTTGGGACCTGTCAGAATTGGAGACATCTTGATGTTGAAAGACACTGGTCGTGAAGCAAGAAAAATCAATGCGAGGTGAAAGTAAATGCCAGAGCGTAGAATTTGCACATTTAGCGGAGAAGAGATCGAGCCAGGTACTGGCATGATGTTTGTTAGAAAAGACGGTAGTATTCTTTGGTTCAAGAGTTCAAAGGCTCGTAAGAACTTTGTAAAGCTTGGAAGAAATGCTAGAAGAGTCAAGTGGACCCGCCATTTCGTAAAAGGCGGAATCCAGTAATTCGACCTAGAGAATTGCTTTTTCTAAACCTCTATTGAAAAGTGTTCTTTTCAATATTTGAGTCAAAGGTTGTCAATTTTCCTTCTCTTCACTGATTACACGTTGATTTCGTTCTTTCAATGTATCACCCATTGTCCAATGATTGACCCAATCATTACTAAATTCTTCTCGAAGTTCTCGCTTAGGATGCCAGAGTTTGACCCAACTAGCAACCTCAACTCCTAACAAATCAGCATAACGCTCAGCCGTTTTTATTGCTGCTATCCGCCTTCTATCCGAAGATGGTTTTCCTTGAGAGTAGAGTTCTTTTGCAAAGGGTGTTATGTCTAAACTCCACTTGACACCTTGACTATTTTTTCCAATTATTTTGATGTAATCATTCGCCACTTCATCATCAAATGGATCAAACACCTTCACAAATTTCACCTCATCAAGAGGGAAAATATTAATCATTTCTTTTTTCTTGAAACTTCTCTTTTTTTGTATGGTATTGTTTGCTGGGTCGATATGTATGGAATAGGCACTATATGAGTACATAGACAGGTAATATACTCCAAGAGGAATTAGCGCATAGGGAATTCCAAGAAATAATCCAGACACCAGTATTCTAGGTTCATCCAAGAATGAATAGATGAAGAGTATCGGGACAACTACAGCAGTGATTGAAAACAGCGCATTAAACAAAAGGTCTGCTGCAATGCGTTCAACTTTGGTTGGATGTGCAGTTTCTTGATGCTCTTTTAGATCAATACCGATTTTCCAAAACTTCTCATCCACAATAAAACACTACCAACTTCACTAAGGTGCCATTTGGAACAGGACAGTCTTCAAACCGAGATTTTTTCACCACAAGAAGGACATTTGACCTTCCCTGAATAATTTGCAGGGACTGCAAGATTTGCAGAACAACTTGGACAGGCTATTGTGACATCAGAGCCCCCTGAGAATTTATCTACAATCGATTGTATTCTTTCAGGATATCCTTCCTTGAGCGGAACGGATGCTAGGAGTAGTGGTAAAGCAACAATTCCAATAAAAATAGTTGAACACATCATCGATGTCAATAACATCTGGTCCCCAATCATAGGAAGAGATATTGCAGTTAGATCCTCCCAAGTATTTGGATGGAAGATTAAACTCAACAGACCAGAAATCACAAGTGTCACCAAAGAAATGTATATTCCATTTTTGTATCCACGAGCCATTAGACTTCCACCCAAAACAAATCCTGCAGCGATAATTAGAGCAATTGGATTCCAGATGAATGCACCAGCTCCTATTGCCGTGAAGAATAAAGCCCAAAGTGCACGCAGAATTCCATAAATGATTAGCAGAGTACCTATTGCACTGCTCGCTCCGTCAACCGAATCCTTTACTTTGAAAGTTTGATTATACGCTGCTGGATTAACCATTTGTTGAGGTGTGTAGGTAGCACCTTGTACGACTGTACCCGTTTGAACTGGTGTTATGGTTGCACGAGGGGCTTGATTTGCTTCATCATTTTCCATCAATCTGATGATTACTTCATCCTTTGTTCCAGATACTTTCAGCCCCCTATCTCTGCACATAGTTTTCAGGTCAAGAAGTGTTTGAGACTTGTAATCCATACAACGCACTTGAAGGAGGGGGTAAAAAATTAACCCCGAATTTACAATCTTAATATAGATTTGAAATAGAGGATATAATTCACCACATTCATGAACAAGTGGATGTTTTTAGTATTGGCTATCATATCTGAAGTCATTGCTACTACAAGTCTAAAATCAACAGAGGGATTCACTAAATTGGTACCATCAATAATAGTTGTAGTTGGTTATACAGCAGCGTTTTATTTCGTTTCTTTGACTTTAGATACGCTGCCTGTAGGCATTGTGTATGCCATTTGGTCAGGGGTTGGAATTGCACTCATAGCAATAATTTCTGTAATAGTTCTTGATCAAAAATTAGATGCTGGTGCCGTGGTTGGCATGGGGCTTATCATTGCTGGAGTAGTAGTAATGAGAGTATTCAGTAAAACAATGGAAGTTTAATCATTTTAGTGCACAAAACATGGTATTATAAGCAACGATAAGATATCTTTTCCCATGAAAACCTTCCTAGTAGTCGGTGGAAGTAGCGATATTGCTCAGATTGTAATCAAAGACTTTCTCGAAAGGGGCAACAAGGTTGTTGCGCTTGTCAGAAATCAAGAAAATTTTCATTTGACAGAAAGCGAAAATTTGATTGTAAAAATTGGTGATGCCTTAGAAAAACCAGATGTTGAAGAAGCAGTAGGTCTAGCATTAGAGCAGGAAAACTTTGCTGGAGCAATACACACCGTTGGCTCAATCTTTCTAAAACCAGGACATGCTACTAGCGTTGAGCAATTTAGCGAAGTAATCAACACCAATCTTACCTCTGCCTTCATAACACTATCAGTTGCGGGCAAAAAAATGCTAAGAAATGGTGGAAGAATGGTTTTTGTTTCCAGTTTGGCTGCTAGTTTCGGGCTTCCTAATCACGAAGCGATTTCTGCTGCAAAGGGAGGCTTGGAATCAATGGTTAGATCATCAGCCGCAACTTATGCCAAGAGGAAAATACAGGTCAATGTTGTCGCTCCTGCCTTGACTGAAACTAAGCTTGCATCCAAGTTACTTGCAAGCGATGCTGCAAGAAAAGCTAGCGAAGAAATGAATCCAATGGGCAAGATTGTGCAAGCCGAAGAGGTCGCAAAAACAATCTCGTGGTTGATGCTCGATGCGCCAGATATGATTACTGGAGAAACAATACACGTAGACGGTGGTTTCAACACGCTGAGGTAATCAAATGAAAGTCGCAATTATTGGTGGTGGAATTTCAGGAATCATCACTTCTATTGGACTATCTGAGAATGGTCACGAGGTTCACTTATTCGAGAAAACAAGTTCCTTAGGTGGAAGAATAAAGTCCAAAGAAAAACAAGGAACTATTTTCGATGTTGGCTTTCATGTACTTCACACAGGTTACTCTACAGTAAAAAGATGGATTGACACGGATGCAATATCACATCACAAAATGCATCCGTCCTCTATCCTATTCACCCCCTCAACGCAAAAATCTAAACTCGTAGGGGATGTTTTTTCAGCCCCTTCAACCCTTATCGGCAGTGCTACAAGTATTAGTCCATTCAACGCACTGAGGTTACTTAAGTGGAGAATGAGGAATAAGAAAAGTGATGACGTAAGGGATAAAAATTCTAGAAAACCAATCGATATTGGATTCACAGAACATGGTTTTTCAGAATCTTTTCAAAAGGAATTTTTGAAGCCACTTTTCGCTGGAATCACATTATCAGAAGAAAGGCTGGAAAGTATTGAATTCGCTGATTTCATTTGGGGAGTTATGTCGAAAGCACCCATAATTCTGCCAAAAAACGGCATGATGAGCGTTATTAAACACCTTGAGGATAGAATGGAAAACGTTGCAATCAATTTAGACTGCGAAATCCAAAACATATCCTCGACTGAAATTACAATTCATGGAGAGAAACAAGCTTTCGACAAAGTAGTTATAGCCACTGAGCAGAATACAACTTCTCAGATTCTCGAATTAGACTTGGAAGGAGAAGAGAGAACAACAAGGACCTATATCTACAAAACTAAGCATAATCCGATTAAAAAATTGCAAATAATGCTGAATTCTGAGTACAATTCCGCCACATCTCCATTCGTGCACGTCCACTCACCAACTGCGCTGAGCGATACAGATAATCACCTATTGGTTGCAACATTAATCGGAACACCATCACGGGAAGAAAACTGGGAATTAGCGGATAAAAATATGTCAAAGTGGTTCCCTAACGAATTTGCTGATTTTGAACAATTCAGTTCCACATTCATCTCTCACGCTTTACCTAACTCAAGCATTGAAGGAAGCCCAAGGATTCCGCTTGAAGTAGATGGGTTACTGATTGCAGGAGACCATACTAATCACCCATCATTACACGGTGCGATACTAAGCGCAGAGAAAGTCATAAAATCAATAGGTGGTGTTTGATATGTGGAAGAAATTTGCAAAACTGGAGAAATTCAAAAAGGACAAGAAAGTAATGAAAGCCTTTGGTGCAAAAATGATTATGGTAACCAAGCACGAAGGGGAATTTTACGCAACTGATGCTTTGTGCAGACACATGCGCTGGCCGTTAGCTTGGGGAGCAAAAGTTGAGGATGGATGCGTTCGTTGTCCTCTTCACCAGACTACACATGAACTAAAAACTGGTGAATTGAAAGAATGGTCACCCTTTCCTCTTTTACCTGCCTATGGAAAATTAGTTGGAAAGATGGTCAAACAAAAAGATCTCGGAACCTACGAGTTAAAAATCGAAGATGGTGTAATTTTAGTTGATGTAAACTAGGGGTTGTAAACAGATGCAAAGCCTTCACATCCTTGGTTCATTCAAAGAAAAAATGCCAGCAAGAAGAATGTTAGAAGATCTGCAGGATTACGATTACCGTTTAGTTCCAATTAATCCAAAATTTTTCGGACAGGTTCTCTCAAATTCAATCGTAAGGTTCGAATTAGATACCACTCAACCAATCGACACGATCGTGTGTTTTTTGGGACCCGAGTCGGTCAAAAAAGTCCTTTCAAAATTGATGTTTGCTAAGTTGGTGAAATATCCCAAAATTTGGCTACAGCCCGGTGCTGAAAGCGACGAAGTAATCGAAGTAATCGAAAACATGGGTTTTGAATATAGCAAGGGATCTTGTATAGTTGAAACTATAATCGAAAATGAAACTCCTATGAAATCAAAGACCGATGATAGATTTTACAGGCAACACATGGATTTAGTAAGCAAGTGCTCTGTCTTCCAGAACTTTACACATGAAGAAAATAGAAGCGAAGTACCTGCTCAAGAAGTTGAGTGGTGTGGAGATATCCTCGATTTATCGAACTCAGACCACATAATCCCGAGATACATTCGAAGTTTGAATAATGGAGAGGAAACCCTGGAAGAATTAGCCTCTAGATTATGCAAATAAGTTCTCAAAAAGTCAGTAACTGGGAGTCACTCTGCTTCTTTTACCGACTGAACATGGTTTTTGTGCAGCGATCTAATCAAAGGAGCATACAATGCTGGAAGTAGCAAAATACTGGATGCTAAAGCAAAGATAATTGCAACTACGAATACTTGACCAAATAACTTCAAAGGAACCAAAGATGAGAAATTTAGGACTGCGAAACCACCTGCGGTTGTAAGTGCTGTTCCAAACATTGCCCTGCCGGTGGTTGCTGAAGCCAAGGAGGTCCATTCAGCAGGAGTTCCGCTTGGATTTGCTTCCATTTCTTCATCGAGACGAGTGGAAAAGTGCACAGCATAATCAACTCCCAAACCAAGTGTCAAGGCTCCAATTGTTACTGTTTGGGAATTCAGTTCATAACCAGTAAGACCCATTATTCCGTAAACCCAAACCACCACAACCATTAGAGGAATCCAAGTGATTACTCCTTTCTTTACTCCGGATACAACATTCTTATCTCTGGTGGAGTTTATTGCAATGAGCATGAAAAGAATCACACCAGCAACTGTACCAGTGGAAATTACCGCTGAATTAGCAACGTCAGCAGTAACTTGGGCTGTAATTAACGACCTTCCTGAAAGCATGACTTCGTATTTACCATTTGAATTGTCAGAAATTTCTTGAAGTGCGTTGCTCAACTCATTCTGGAAATCTGCTGTTGCTTGCCAATCAAGAGTTGCTGCCTGGAAGGAAAGAACTGTTTGACCAAGGTCTCCTCTTAGGTTGGATGATGTCAGATTTCTGCCATCCTCGCTTGATAGGTATGCTGTCAAGTCATCCCACTTACTCTGATTCGATTCCAAGTCTGACATGATTACAGATAATTCTTCATCACTTGATGTAGAATCTCTGATGGTATCCCAGACTCCTCTTGGAACCCCATTTATATCCGGATTTTCGAGTAAAGTATCTACCACCGCATTATACAAATCTCTTCCATCTTCGGAAATAACATCACCATTGATGACTATATACAGGGGCGCAGGACTACTTTGAAATTCATCTGCGATTAGGAAGAAATCCTGTACCACTGGCACAGATTGATCGAAATTATCTCTGGTATCGAATCCAACTTCAAGTTGAGCAAAACCTGCTACCATAGGTATGCTAAGCAAGAATGCAACACCAAATACAGCGATTGGTTTTGAGGTGATAGATCCAACCCACTTTGCGAAGTTACCAACTTCAATTTTGGTCGCTTTAGCAAGTGGTAATCTCTTGGTTGGCAATGCAAGCATTAGTGCAGGAAGTGCAGTGATGCTGACCAGATAGATGAAGATTAATCCAATTGCAATTACAGTTCCAAAGGATACCAAGAATTGTTGTGAGGAGAATCTGAATGATAAAAATCCAATCACATCAGTGAAGATTGCCACCAATAAAGCAGCTGAGGTTAGTATAGCACCGGTTCTTACCGCGGACCTTCTTACCTCTAAGGTGAAGTCTTTGAGACTCTCTCTGCCCATTTTATCTCTATTTTCAACTGTAGCGTATTCCTCTCTAACTCGCATCACTACGTGTAAACCATAGTCAACACCCACGGCAAGTAATAGAATTGGAATTGAGTTCATTGCTGCATTGAACACCATACTTACGCCCATCAGAGTCAATAATCCTGCCATACCATAGGTCGCAACTATTGCAAAAACAGTTACTGTGAGTACATACGCAGTATCTCTCTTGCTTCTAAATTTGGACCACAAAATAAGACCTAAAATCAAAAGACACAACGAATTTAGAATTCCTAATTCCTTTGCTAGATTAGCATTTTGACCTGTCGATAATTGAGAGAATGAAAAGACTGTTACATCTTCATCTCCAGTTTCCTCTAATGCTTGTGCGGATAGTTCATCGGACCAGATTGTAATCAATTCCTGAACATCTCCGATTACTTCTAATCCATGTTCTTCTGGCTCGGTTACAACAACGAAATTAGTCAATATGGGTCCATCAGAATTCCATGGGTCATCTTGATCTTCAGCGGGTAGATTAGAAGTGATTATGTTTCTGTAATCAATAGACTGCATACCCAAAAGAATATTCAATTTGACTGAAGCAAAGCTCAGTGAGCCAGCCAATTGTGGATTTTCATTGGTTGCTAGCAGCGCTCCAATTTTAGCGTTCAACTCAATTATGGACTCAGTATGATTTTCTCCGTTATCAAGTCGAACTAGCCAATCCTCAGGCTGCCCAACCTCCCAACTTCTTAGCATAGAAGCATTTACAGAAACCGGAGATGGTATATTCTGTATGGATGATGATAGGTTAATTATTGAAGAGTTAGTTTCATCAGAATTATTTGCGCTAGAAACCTCGTTCAAAGATGAATTAAGTTCCGATACCCAGTTTGAATATTCAGGATCTTGAAGCATCTGCCATTGCATAGCTGCACTTGCAATTCCGTTATTTGCCTGTACTCCGTACAGAGGGAACTGATACTCAGTTAGGTTCGAACTTTCAAGTAAAATTGCTTCTAGTATTGCTTGTTGCTCCCATGTTTCTGTAGTGTACAAGTCTCCCTCCTCTATCCTATCGATGAACCTCAGAAAATCAAGAGATGCCTGATACTCATCCTCGACTTCGTTCAGAAGCCTAACGGTCTCGTTGTCTGGGAAGAATGCATCTTCAGAGTTGTCAAAATTGATGAACATAGCGAATGGTGAAAGACCCATCAAAAGCAAAAATGTGACTAAAATCGTTGTTTTTGGCCTATTTGTGCTCATCGTAGTTAGGCCATCAAAAAATTTCTTCATGAAAACTCCTCTGTCGTAGAGCATCCAAATTATTGTTATAAAGACATGTTTAAAATTAACAAATGAGAGATTAATACTTAGCAGTGGTTTGTTTATTTTCGCCTAGAAAATTTTCGCAAAGAACAAGAAGTTATAACCTCACCAAATTTGTTATCACATAATGATGCGAAAAACTACGTATTTTTTGATAGCCTGCTTATTGGTTTCTTCTAGCTTCGGATTGGCGTCAGCCGATTCCAGCAAGAATATTCCAGAGAATGTCCAAGCAACTGGTGTACACGATTCACTTGCTGCAGCCTTAGCTCATGTAAATTTGATTACCGCTCTGAGCGCAGAGGGACCTTTTACTGTATTTGCCCCAACTGACGCAGCATTTACCGCTGCCGGTATTGATCTGTCAACATTTGACACAGATGAAGAAAATCAAACCCTTGCGGACATACTTCAGTACCACGTTTATGCTGGCTCTGTTGACGCAGCGAGTGTCACAGACGGCATGACTGCAACAATGCTCAACGGAGATGATGCTACTTTCACTGTCACTGATGGTAATGTCATGATCAATGATGCAAATGTCACAACTGCTGACGTCCTTGCTAGCAACGGAATCATCCATGTAATCGACAAGGTATTGATGCCCCCAGCAGACCTAGATGATATCCCTACCATCGCTACAAACTCTGGGGTTCATACTGCCTTGGTTGCAGCACTAGCACACGCTAACCTCGTCTCTGTTCTGCAGGGCGAGGGGCCGTTCACTGTCTTTGCTCCAACAGATACTGCTTTCCAGAATGCTGGCATCGACCTGTCAACATTTGATACAGATGAAGAAAACGCAACTCTAGCAGATATTCTAACCTATCACGTTCTTAGCGGAAACGTCGCTTCTAGCGCAGTCACAGACGGTCTAACCGTCACAATGCTAAACGGAGATGACGCTTCATTCACCGTCTCTGGTGGCTCAGTTATGATTAATGATGCAACCGTAACCACTGCTGATGTAACAGCAAGCAATGGTGTAATCCACATTATCGATACCGTTCTACTGCCTCCAGCAGATCTTGCTGATATTCCGGGTGTTGCTCAATCTACTGGAGTTCATACTGCATTAGTTGCTGCACTTTCACAGGCAAACCTAGTGTCAACGCTTCAAGGAGAAGGTCCTTTCACTGTCTTCGCTCCAACAGATACCGCTTTCCAAGATGCTGGTATTGACTTAAACAACTACAACACAGATGAGGAAATCGCTGCTCTTGCTGATATCCTAACATATCACGTACTTTCAGGTGCTGTTCAGTCTAGCACAGTTACAGACGGGCTAACCGTAACAATGCTAAACGGAGATGATGCTTCATTTACCGTTTCTGGCGGCTCTGTGATGATTAACGATGCTACTGTCACATCTGCAGATGTAAGCGCAAGCAACGGAGTTATCCATGTCATTGACAAGGTTTTGATGCCTCCTGCTGACTTGGTTGACATTCCGTCTGTAGCACAATCGACTGGCGTACACACTGCTCTAGTTGCAGCACTGACACAAGCTGGTCTAGTCTCTACACTACAAGGAGATGGTCCTTTCACAGTCTTTGCTCCAACAGATACTGCTTTCCAAAATGCTGGAATTGACCTGTCAACATTTGATACTGATGAAGAAAATGCTACATTAGTAGATATCTTGACCTATCACGTTCTTGCTGGTGCAGTTGCATCAAGTTCGGTAACAGATGGATTGACAGTTACAATGCTAAACGGAGATGAAGCATCTTTCACTGTCACAGAAGGGGTTGTCAAAATCGGAGATGCACAAGTAACTCTGGCAGATGTTCAAGCAAGCAACGGCGTAGTCCATGTCATCGACAAAGTTCTGATGCCGCCTGCTGACCCACTCAACATACCTGAAACTGCTCAAGGCACAGGAATCCATGATTCACTAGTTGCTGCCTTAGCAAAGGCAAATCTTGTTGATGCATTGTCCGCAGAAGGACCTTTCACAGTATTTGCTCCATCAGATGATGCCTTCACTGCTGCTGGAATTAACCTAGATGACTATAGCACAGAAGACGAGATTGCTGCACTGGCTAACATTCTAACCTACCACGTCTACAGCGGATCGGTTCAATCCTCTGAAGTAACTGATGGATTAACCGTTACAATGTTGAATGGAGACGAGTTATCCTTCAGCGTAAGCGAAGGCGTTGTGATGGCAGGAGATTCTACTGTTACGCTAGCTGATGTAATGACAAGTAATGGAATAATTCACGTCATTGACAAGGTATTGATACCGCCTGTGCAAGAAGTCGATCCATTCGAGGGAGTAAATTGCGCAGTAACCATCGGAGTTGGTGCTAGTGGACTTGCATACTCCATTCCTGCTGCTACAATCGACGTTGGAGAAACTGTTTGCTGGTCATGGACTGATGAGTCAATGGCACACAATGTCAAGGAAATCAGCGGACCAGGTTCCACAACCTATGTAGAAAACGGAATCACATCTGGAGAATCGATGAAGACTGTTTACTTCCACCACACCTTCGACGAGGAAACCACGTTCTACTATGCTTGTGAGCCTCACTTGTCCGCTGGAATGGTCGGACAAGTTGTAGTCGGAGACGGCGTTGCTGGTGAACAAACACAAGAACCTTCAGAACCTGTTGAAGAAGATGAAGAAAACTCACCTGGATTTATGTTCTTTACATCAATAATCGCAATGCTTGGTGCAATTGCATTCATTGGTTTGAGAGCAAAAGATGAGTGAAGCCTAGGTTGACATCACACAACTTATACCCAATTTATGGGCAGTGAGCCTATGGCTCACTGCCCGTGTTAATTGGTAAACAAGCATTTTAAACGGGAATATTGTTACAAGAAGTGTTGTTATGAAGTATCAAATTTCAATTCTTGCTGTGATTGCCATTGTTTTGATCTCTGCTTCAGCTGGCGCCCTGATATCAAGGAGCGTCTCAACTACCGGAGAGCCTGATTGGTTCGACATAGAGGTTGATGCCGCTAATGGAACCAATTCATACACCTTAATCGAGGTTGATGAAGGAGACAATAACGAAGAAAGGGTGGTAACAGAAATTTTCCACGTTTTTGAATTCTCTGCGATTAACCCAGCAGGAGCGGTTACGTGGGACTTTGGAGATGGGAATTCAGGAATGGGATATGAAGTTAACCACTCATATGAAGAGCCTGGCACTTACATGGTAATGGCCACTTCCATCGATTCTTCAGAAGTGCAGACTAGTGCATTATGGGTTGTAGTTGATCTGAAGGCGTTTGTTGAATCCGACAATATGGAATGTGAATGCGCCCCCACAGCAAAAGATACTGTTATCGACATCACACCACTAACCAACGGAGATGAAATATCTGGCTTTGTTCGGGTTGAACACGACGGAAGCAGTGAATCTTGCTCATTGAGAAACCCTTTGCAGGAATGCCATCTGAGAGTAATCGTACAAAAGACCAGCAATGGTGAAGTCATATCTAATGATGTTCTATTTGATGAAAACTTCAGAACAAATGAGGTAGTAATCGATTTTGAGTTGACGGAACTAGATTTGGAAGATGGACAAGGAGTTCAAATTAGGCTAGAGACCGACCAGCTAAGAGATTGGCATAAGCCATATACTGAATGGAGCATGAATGCTCCGATTTAATTGTTAGAAATATTGCATCGATAGTTTCATTTAAACATGCTTTGATAACTGATACTATCAATCAACAACCATGAAAAGGCTCGTTATTGCTCTTCTAGTATGCATAATCATGGCTTCATCCTCAACCTCAACAGAAGTTGATTCTAGCATCGCCGAGCCGCAAACTGTGGTGGTTTCAGTGGATAGTACCAATCTAAGATTTACACCAAGCACAGTCACAATAGATGAAGGGGATACAGTTCACTTCTTCTGGGGAGGGCAAGCTTTGCCGCATAACGCTGTTGAGGTCGACGAGACATTTGACAGTGGAGAGCCAGAAAGAGACGTAGATTATTCCTTTACCTTCGAATTCGGCACGGCTGGAGAATACGATTTCTTTTGCGAACCTCACCAATCGGTTGGCATGGAAGGAACTATCACAGTGAATCCTGTTGAGAATCAATCAGAATCCGTAGAGCCACCTGTTACAGAAGAGGAAAATTCACCATTCGCACCGATTTACTTGACACTAGGTGCGATTGCTTGCGCTGGAATTATCCTTCGTAAACCCAATTGATGGAATCTTGATTCCATTCCATTAGGCTGTCTCCGAACCATAGATTTAGTTCAAACTCAGCAGTTTCTGGAGCATCTGAACCATGAATCATGTTGAATCCCATGTCCATTCCAAAATCTCCACGGATTGTACCCGGAGCTGCTTCTCTGCCGTTAGTTGATCCGATTAGGTTTCTAGCGACTTTTATTGCCTCAACGCCTCTCCAAGCCATACATACAACTGGTCCAGATGTAACGAATTTGATTAGGCCAGGGAAAAACGGTCTCTCAGAGTGAACTGCGTAATGTTCTCTAGCAATCTCCTCACTTGGGATGATAGACTTCATTCCAACTAATTGTAATCCTTTTCTTTCGAATCTTCCGATAATTTCGCCGATAAGTCCTCTTTGAACGCCGTCTGGTTTAATCATGACATAGGTTGTCTGCATATTGTTCACCTGTCCGGCCCAAAAGCCATCCATTTATCATTATCACTCATCATTTGAAGTGCAGTTGAATATCTACTAAACTCCCGTTTTGTTTATGACTCAACGCTTGCGGGGTTGATATTGGGTGAACCGGGTGTCTGAGGAGGATTTGGGCAAAGATTCTGATGAATCCACCCAAGAAGAACACGAAGAATTGGAAGAACAGATGCCAAGAGGGCATAATAGGCAGCCAATTGTTTCGGTTTTGGGTCACGTAGACCACGGAAAGACAAGTTTACTCGACCTTGTAAGGTCGATTGGCTCACAAAGACAAGCTAGCGTTATGGATAGAGAGGCTGGGGGAATAACTCAACACATTGGTGCAACCGAAGTACCCGCAGAGGTCCTTAACGAGACTTGTAAAGTAATGATGCAAGGAAGGGAATTCAAATCACCGGGTCTGCTATTCATTGATACTCCAGGACACTCCTCCTTTTCTGCTCTCAGGGATAGAGGTGGAGCCTTAGCAGATATTGCGGTTGTTGTTGTAGATGTGATGGAGGGGCTGCAACCCCAAACAATAGAATCGCTTGAGATTTTGAAAAGAACTAGAACCCCATTCATTGTAGTTGGCAATAAAGTCGACAGAATTCATGGTTGGTTGAGTGAATCTGGAAGGTCCTTTGCTGAATCATACAGGTCTCAAAGACAGGATGTTAGAGATTTATTCGAAGCCCAGTACTGGAAATTAGTGGGGCAGTTTTCTGAGTATGGATTCAATCTTGAAAGATATGACCAAATTAAGAATTTCAAACAAAATGTTGCGCTTGTTCCAATGTCTGCTAAGGAAGGAGAGGGGCTACAAGACGCGCTTGTTGTATTGGTAGGATTGGCAGAAAGATTCCTAGAGGATAGACTCACAGATACCTTGGGTCCTGCTGAAGGAACCATTTTGGAGATGAAGGACGAAGTTGGAATGTCAAAAACCATCGATGTAATCCTATATCGAGGAGTCCTAAAGAAAGGAGATAAGTTAGTCCTAGCAGGCGTTGACGGTCCTTTTGGTATTAAGATTAAGGGACTGAAAAGGCCCAAAGGAATGGCAGAAATGAGAGATGCCGGTGACAGGTGGGAATCTGTTGACAGTGTGGAGGCTGCTTGCGGGGTGAAGATTCTTGCAACCGGACTTGATCGTGCACTTGCGGGTACGACAATTAGATTGTTTGAGGAAGACAGATTCAAAGAATTGAAAAGACTTGCAAGAGAAGAAGCAAGGGTTGATATCACTATCGAAGAAGAAGGAGTGACAATCAAAGCTGACACCATCGGCGGGTTAGAGGCACTTGCTTATGAGTTAGGAAAACTCGAAATTCCAATTTCTAATGCTAGCATCGGTCCGATTAACAAAAAAGACATACTTCTAGCAGAATGTGCAAAGGATCCCCTGAACCAGATAATTATCGGATTTGCTACGAAACCAAATTCCGAGGTTGCTCCAAAGTTTGAGGGTGAAAATCCACCTGTTAAGCTTGTAACCGGCGATATCATCTATCACATAATTGAAACCGTGGACAAATGGCGAGAAGAAACCACCAAAGAGATTGAAGCGGCAAAGCGTGAAAATTTGGTCCACCCTGGAAGGCTGTTATATCTCAAAGATCACACATTTAGAGGAAGAAATCCTGCGATTGTGGGAGTTAGAGTTGTAGGAGGAAGAGTCCATATCGGTCAAAGGTTGATGAAAGTAGATGGAACTGCTGTGGGTCAAGTTAAAAGTTTGAGAACCCGAGAAGGAGAAGATGTAAAAGAAGCCCATCAAGGTGATGAGGTTGCATGTGCTATCACAGGACCAACAGTTGGGAGACATATAGACGAAGGAGATGAGTTCTTTGTCGATGTCCCCGAATCTCATGTTCGAAGGTTAAGGAAGGTAGAATTAACCGAAGTTGAGAAGGATATACTAGACCAAATAATCACTTTACACAGGAAAGAAGACCACTTTTGGGGCAGATAATTATCAATCTGCATTCTCAATTTTATCTCTTTGTAGTCTAGATGTCTCGGTTACTCCAAATCGCGCTCTCATATCCTGCATTTTCTCATGGTACTCTCTAGTTAGCGTCCAATATTCGAGTGATCCTAATCCTGCTCCAGAACTACTAGGCTTGTTTAGCAGCACGGTAGGTGCACCGCTCCAAGGTGCCTCTGCAACCTTGGCAAGTCTCCTGATATTTGTTGCAAATAATTTGTTTGGAATGTTTTTGTGAACTTCGTGCACTACATGTTTGCTCAATTTACTGCGCAAGTCAACCATGGTCATAGCAACGCCAAATATCTTCAAATTTCTATTAATCCTTCTTTGAATCATTTTAATGGAATTCATAAGCATTGAAAATCCTTCAAGTGAATAATATTCTGCCTGAACTGGTACAACAACCCAATTGGCCGCTGACATCGCATTTATGGAAAGTAACCCTAGTGAAGGTGGAGTATCGATAATAACATGGTCAAATTCATCAATAATTGGCTCCAGTGCTTCCTTCAATCTAGTTTCTCTACCTATTTTGTGCGATAATTCAATCTCTGCTCCACTGAGGTGGATATCACTAGGTAGTAGCCACAGATTATCTGCGGAAAGATTAGCAGGTGGCTTCTTGCCTGTTCTCTGCGCATAAGCAGTCTGCATTGATTCTGTTAAGTCATCTGGGGTAAGCAAATACTCTTCCATAATAGGCAAATTTTCACCCTCATTGACGAGTAGATCATAGGCAGTTTTCTTCAGTTTCCTTTTTTCCACACCGAAAGAAGTTGCACAATTACCCTGCGGGTCCAAATCAATTAGTAAGACCTTGGAAGGAGGTATTTTCATTTTTGGATTCCCTTTTGCAAGGGCTGCCGCGATATTCACGGCAGTGGTTGTTTTAGCACAACCACCTTTTTGGTTAGCAATAGCAGTCACCATTTTGTATGGACTCATCCTAATTCACCCCCGACAAAATGACCAAGAAAGTCCTCAGTTATGAATCTCAGCCCGTTTGGCTATTCACACAGGCTGAACAACAGGAACTGGAACTTCGCTCAAAATCTTTCTAACGATATGGGCTCCAGTAATTCCTCTAATCTTAGCCTCAGGCTTCATTACAATTCTGTGGCTAATTACTTGAAGAGCGATTCCCTTGATATCATCAGGAGTAACATATGATCTGTTTGCGATCGCTGCTGATGCACGACCAGTCTTGAACAGCGCTTGGCTAGCACGAGGTGACGCACCATTCACTACTCTGTGGTCCTCTCTTGTTCTTTGAACGATTTCAACGATGTATGCAAGAATTGCTGGGTCGACGTGTACTGCTTCCAATGCTTTTTGCATTGCAACGACCTTCTTTGGTTCTGTAATTTGAGCAACATCGTGTTGATCCTTTCCTCTTAACTTCCTTCTTGCAAGAATTGCTTTTTCTTCGGCTCTGTCAGGGTAACCCATGCTCATTTTCATCAAGAAACGGTCCATTTGAGCTTCAGGAAGTGGGTAAGTACCCTCTTGCTCAATTGGGTTTTGAGTAGCCAAAACGACGAATGGAGCAGGTAATTTGTGAGTAATTCCCTCGATGGTAACTTGCTTTTCTTCCATAGCCTCAAGCAATGCAGCTTGTGTCTTTGGAGGAGCACGGTTAATCTCATCCGCTAGGAGAATATTAGAGAATAATGGACCTGCTCTTAGTTTGAATTCACCGCTTTTTTGGTCGTACATGTAAGTACCCATGATGTCGCTTGGTAGCAAGTCTGGAGTGAATTGAACACGCTTGAATTTACAACCCAATGCTCTGGCAAAGGTATTTGCTAGAAGTGTCTTTGCTAAACCTGGGAAATCTTCGAGCAGCATGTTACCATTTGAAAGGATTCCAACTTGAACTCTTCTCAAATTTTCATTTTTTCCGATAATTACCTTTCCTACCTCAGCCATCAAATCTTGAGAAATCTGAGATACGGTTTGAATGATTTTTGCGGTATTTGCATCCTGCCCTGCCATTCCTGCTTGCATGTGAAACCCTCAAGGATATCCGTTGTCGGTTAACTACTATATTTGAAGTTAGCCTCTTAACAAGTCGGACATGATTCGTTAGAAAAACGGTCAAAATTATGACATGGCTTGTTGATTGGCGTCCAAAAAATGACACCTATGGCTATCTTCTTCACATATAACTTAAGTATACAACAAATAATCTGCTATCGGGATGCGAAATGACTGGAGAAGGAATGACGTCGGTGAGTGTTAGTTACGAAACACGTAGGCAACTAAACACAATGAGAACAAATAGTGGACATCAAAGCGTTGATGATTTATTGAAGGCACTGATAAAAGAACACAAGATTAACCGTATGCAAGGAAATGTCGACAAACTTAGAGAAAGAGTTGACGATATTGCTGCAGTAGATGTTGAGCATCTTGTGCAGAGGCTGAACTTGAGTCCGTTCAGGAGTTGATGGTTTGCAACGCTTGATGTCATGGAAGCCGAAGGGCTACAAATTTGATGATAAGCAGTTAATTCGCGCTTTGTTCTCCTCATCTACTGACGAATCACGTTTGTTAGATGCTGCAGCGGCAGGTGAAATTGACATTTATTCAGAAAACAAGAACTGGAATGCTGTACTTTGGCTTGTAATGAATACACTCAAAACAAGTGATGGACCAGTTTACACTGGTTCAGAATTGGGAGAGCTGAAGAATTGCTTACCAATTATTTGGATTAAGTGAGCGAATTCTGGAGGGAATTTGCTACCTATTTCCAAACAAGATAATATAACTCAAATGCAGTTTTATTAACACCGATGGAGTGTAACATAGACGCTAAAGGGAAAGCAGCAAGACTTGTTGCTGGAATAGCTACTTTGGTTCTTGGTTTGATTTTGATCGGGAATAACGCTAGTGGAATTACTGGCTACGAAGTACCAATGGCTGTGATTTTAGCAATCTTTGGTGGTGCTGCATTTACTATTTTCGAAGCCTGGCAAGGTTGGTGCGTCATCAGAGCAATGGGCTTCAAAACAAGGCTTTGAAATCACTTCTGGGAATCAAGCCACTGTTGACCGTACCATTTCCACTGATCCATAGTCCAGCCTTCGGGCAAACCCCCTTCGGGCAAAGGTGGTACCTCTGCAGGAGCCTGTTGGGCTTCACTAACTGAATTGGATGTTGGTTCAGATTTGGGGATTCCAGCAAGATCTTCCATTGAGTCTGAATCTGTATACAAATCGTCTGCTGAAGATTGTTCAGTTACATTTCCAGTTTGCAAATCTATATCATCAAAACCATCAGGTTGAGCCTTGAATTCAGGGACATCGTCATCCCACAAGTCACTACTTGAGTCAACACCGCCGCTGGCACTCAGGCCTCCAATTCCTTGTAGAGCTTCTTCACTAGCATTCATGGTTTCTTTGCCTTCTACGTTGCCATATACTTTCATATTCTTTGACTTCTTTGATTTGGATGAAATTAAACCTATTACTACGATGATCAAGGTGAGAATTCCAAATGCTCCTCCTCCAACAATTAAAACATCATTAATTGCCTCAGTAGAAATACCATTTCCGCCACCAAATGGGTTACCAGATTGCTCTTGTTGCTTGAGGAATTGATTGTATGACATATTTTCTCTTTCGGACTGATTCAAGGTTGAGAGGAATGATTGATATTCTGCATTTCTCCAAGCTTGACAAACCGTTCTGTTATCATCAAAATTAAGGTTACAGTGATCTTGTTCTGTTTGAACTAATGAATTATTATCATCATAATCAGAGTTTTCACCTACACCGTCACCATCCTTATCCAGGTGTTCATTTGGATCCTCATCCATACCTTGAGATTCTGTGACATCTACCCAACCATCACCGTCAAGATCCTCACAACCAAATGAAGGAAATACTTGGAAAACTCCTGCTTCAGTTACATTTTCAACCAGAGTGCGTTGACTAGTTCCTGCTTGCCAAGGACACATGTCGGGTTGGAATCCGTCGACATTATCTCCATAGCCATCCGAATCAGCATCTGACCATTGAGATGCCAAATTTGGTAAGGCATCGCCTCCATCTTCAACCGTCCAACTCTGGTCAGGATCAGACCAACCATCAAGATCTGAATCTGGACAGCCTAATCTATCTCTGCTTGAGAATCCATTTTGGTTAGGACAGGAATCTCCATTTACCCCCAGTGGATTATCTCCAAATCCATCGCCATCGCTATCTTTCCATTGAGTTGGTTCATTTGGAAAGTAGTCACCATTTGCATTTGCAGAGTTGTCTCCGTAACCATCTGCATCGCTATCCTCCCATTGACCAGGGTCGGTAGGGAAAGCATCTCCGCCTTCAGCTCCAGAATTATCTCCATAGCCATCAGAATCAAAATCAGACCATTGTTCTGGGTTATCCGGGAATAAGTCAGCATCTACACCGGCTGGATTATCACCTTTGCCATCAGAATCTGCATCCTCCCACTGCGTAGGTTCTGCTGGGAATGCGTCACCTGCATCTGCATAACCATCTCCGTCAGAATCAACATCGAACAATTGAACCTTGGTGGTTGAAGAAGTTGTTGTGATGAAGTAAACAGCGCCTTCAGAGGTTTCAACTGATTCTATCCCCAATCCCTGACTTTGAAGAGTTGCTCTGTGAGTCATATCTAAATTGATTATGTTGAATTTACCATTTTGCATTCCTGCACCATAAGAGGATGAAAATGCGGATAGCGTAGTTATCGAGCCTGAATTTGGGAGATTGAGAATCTCTGAAACCCAAGTTTCAGTATTATATCTTACAACTTCACCATTAGTTGTGCCAACAAGAAGCCTTCCAAGGTTATCTATTTCCATGCAATTGATGAATCCAGATACGTTCGAGAAGGTATGATTTACTGCTGCTCCTTCATCGTATACTCGCAATTTTTTATCGTAACCTGCACTGACTACTGTCCCATCGCCTAGGATTGTGAAGTGGCTTATCCCAGCGCTTACTGCTGGAGTTGCAAGGTCTTGCTGACCGGTAGAATCCACTTTGATTATTTTCCTTGACCCAGCGTAATATGCCATCCAAACAGCATTTTCATCATCCCAATCCATTTGGTCAACTGGATTGCCAGACAGGATATTTCTAGTCACTGTTTGAAGATCGTAATTGAAAACTTGAACCCCATTATCATGGGCTATGCCCAATACACTTTGAGAATCATGTAGTGTTGCTGAATTGACTGATAGGTTTAGATCCTGAGACCATTGTACAACGTGCTGACCTTGGACCATGGTATATGCTCTAACCATCCCATCTGAATCAACTGTTAGAACCAAACCGCTATCATCTTGTCCCCAAAAAACTGCAGAGTAATCAAGAACATCGGTTTGTCCGCCGTCAATTAATTGACTCGCACTAGCACTGCTAACAACTGTCGCTAATGGAAGCAGGATGAGTACCGTGATGATAACTGACAACCTCGACATACGCTAACGCACTGTTGGGTTAGATATGAATAAAACCCTTAACGGATTATAGCAAACTCTGTCAAACATAGAACCAAGATGGTTTCATTCTTCTGGTTCAAGTTTCTTAGAAGGCACCTTGAGAGGAGTCATTTTCTTCACTGGAGAAAGTACAGAAAGTTCGTTTTCTGCTGGTGAGAGCACTTTCTTGGAAACTATATTCATAGTTGCAGTCCTGCGTTCAGTTGGCGTGCCTAGTGGAGTAAGTGTTTTTGCTGGTTGCAAAGTGACTAGCTGTTCAACCTCTTCTTCAATGAACTCAGAAGTCATCTCTTCGGTTAACTCTTCAACTAGAGTATCGACCTCTGATTCAATGGACTCTGCGATTTCCTCAACAATTTCATCTTCTTGTAGAACTACATCCTCTTGCTCGTGGACCTCGACCTCTGTCTCTGTGGCTATTGTCTCTTCGACTGTTACTTCTTCGACAACTGCTTTGCTTTCATCCATTGCTTCTGGGACTTGATCTAACTCAGTTTCTGCTTCAATAGGACTCACAACAGGTTGCATAACTCTGGAGGCAACTGGAGTAGGTAGCTGGGCAGTTTGAACTGGTTGTTTAATCGGCGCCTTTACCGGTCTGACTAGGTTGCCCATAGGTGGTGATTGACCAAGTGCACCTGCTCTAGATGTTGGGGCTCTCATTCCTGATAGCCCAATAGATGGCGCTTGAGTTTGTCCTTGACTGCCTAGGATTCCACGCATTGCTCTGCCAGCGCTGGCTCCCAAACCCCCAGGTGTAGCTCCAAGCGCAGAAGCGTCTCCTTGGGCTACGATGCCTTGGTCAGTGCCTTGACCTGAGATAGATTGCAGCCATTTCTGCCTCTTCTCAGCCCTTCTGTCTGTGCTTTGAAGTTCAGAATATTCTGCCTCTCTTGCTTGCAGTTCAGCCTGATCGCGCTCAATTTCTCCTTCAATCTGTCCGGTGATTGATTCACGCATTTTCTCTTCAGCTAATTCTCTGAAATCATCCATTTTCTTGGATAGATTTGTGAGTCTGTCCTTGATTTCAGCTCTCTTAATTCCAAGTTGTGCTTCTATTTCTGCACGGATTTGTGATTCTCTCTTACGAACATCGATTAGAGCCTTATTTCGCATGATTTCCTCACGCTTGTCTAATTGCCTCTCCAATTGTTGGGCAATTTCTTCTTCCTTTCTTGCCTTGAATGCTCTGAGACGCTCTTCCATGTTCATCTCTAATTCCATAGCAGTTTCATCCTTAAGAAGATCCAAATCTACTTCCCATGTCAATCTCTCATTTCTTAATTGGGCATCGACCTCAGACATGATAGCCTTTCTAGCTGCTGCCTCTCTAGATTTGAATTCCAACTCCAACCTTTCGGTCCAGTCCTGCTTCTTTGCAGTGTAAGAGTCGGATAATTTGTCTCTTAGTTCAGCCTCTCTTTCATATCTGAATCTAGCTAGGCGATTCTGTATTTCGCTTTCCCTACTAGTTCTGTAAGTTTCATAATCAGTTTGCATTCTTCTCTCAAGTTCGCCTTCAATCTCAATCTTTAGAGATTTAGAGATGTCTTCGACTGCCTTGGAGAATGTTAGATCATACTTTTCTCTAAGACGCGCTTTTCTGTCATTGAGTCTGTCTGCGTGTCTTGATTCTAGTTGACGTTCAATTTCAACGCGAAGCTCATCACGCTTTCTCGCTATAGCAAGTTCAACATCTTCTCGCATTCTTTGTTCCAAGTCATTGCTTTCTTCACGCAACTTGTTTTCTAATTCGAGTTGTATTTGTTGAGCAATATCCTCTTCTAACCTCAGCGACCTTCTGTCATATTCTGCCTTCAGTCTAGCCTCTCTTTGTTTCAATCTTAGGCGTAGTTGTTGTTCTAATCGAGTTCTGATTCCCCTTCTCAGTTGTTCTTCTCTTTCTGCTAACTTGGCTTTTTGATGCTCTTCGATTCTGTCTATCTCTTGAGTTTCCAATTTGTTATACCTTGATTCCATTTCAGCCTCAATTTCTTGTTCAAGTGTGCGAATTCTAGCTTGTAATTCTTGATTATATTCCAATTCAAGTTTTTCCTTTTGAATTGCTAACCTAGATTGATGCTCTTTCTGCAGGTCATCCTGAATATTCTGTTTGATTTCCTGTTTATATTCCTCGAGCTTAGTCCTCTGTTCAACCTCGTATTTCTCCTCTAATGCGGATACTTCGCGTTGAAGGCGCAGACTGAGTTCTTCTCGCATCCTAAGCTCTTCTCTTGCTAGAACGCTATTTTCTAGTTCGACCAATTCCTCGTCCATTGATTGTCTTAGTTCCTTTTCTAGTGCATCCAGAGTAAGTTCATGTTGGACCATCAAGTCCTTTTCCATGGCATTTTGTAATGCATTAATTCTTTCATTGAGAGCAGTTTGTCTAATCCTTCTTTCCCTTAGTACGTCTTTGCGGATGGATTCTTCTTGACGATACCTTGCGCTGGTTAGAAGGGCTTGATCTGTACTGGTTTTCCCTGAGGTAGTAAATTGACTTCGCAGAGCAGAAAGTGAAACTTTCCGATTATTTTCTCTGCTTTTGGAAGCAGCATCTCCTCCGTCAGGTAAGTTGTTCACTAACCCCATAATATCCCATCCAGTTGAATATGCATCTCTCATCATTGATAAGGAGCGCGATAAACTAGATGCAAAATATGTCGATTATCAGCCTATACAGGCTAATTCAAAATTAGAATTTGACAACAAAATCTGTTTCGCATGCTGGACAACAAATTTCTCTGCTCCCAGGCCTTTTTTTCATCCTGAGCTTTCTTCCGCAATTTGGACAGCCAATCTCCACTTTCACCACTTTCGGCAAAAGGTCGAAGTGTGTTCCACATGACCCACATTTTAGGTGGGCTGGTCTTTTATCAACACCTGCAATTAGTACCTTTGAACAGTTTGGGCAAGACACTTTTTCTTCTTTCCAAGCCCTTCGTGTAGGCTGGTGATCTACCCTTACATTTGCACCACAAAGGACGCATTCAACGTCGCCAAATTCGAATGGTAAAAGACCGTTACAACTAGGGCAAGAGAGGGATGGTGGAGTTACCCTCGACTCGACGGTGAGAAGTTCATCCATGGGTACCCGAGTAGGACCATGTTCTTGAGATTATTCTCAATTTACTGACTTAGATTTGGGATTATATTTTTCCACTAATAGTCGGAAAGCCTCGATTGTATCCATGTATACCGATTTAATTGTTCCTTTGAAAAGGTCAAACCATCCTGATTTACCTGCAATTCTTGCTCCGTTTAGAATCACGAGTACGACTGAAAATTCGTGGACTACTACTCCGAACCAAATATTGCTATACCATCCGTTCAGTACGGCGTAAACTAAAACAATTGTAACTCCTAATGAGAAATATAAATTTGCCATCAAAATTCTCCTTGCTTTCCTACTCGTGTCAATCAAATCTAGTAATATTGCTGGATTATCTCCAGGAATAAGAACATCAGCAGCCTCTAGATTTACACTCTCTCCGCTGCCGACAGCAACACCAACATCAGCAACTGCCAAGGCTGCTGAATCATTGAATCCATCTCCAACCATCATAGTGATGTTAGATACTGATCTACTGGTTGTGAATGCTACTTTTTCTTCAGGGCTTAAGCCACCGTGTGCAGCACCATCAACTAAACCAGAATCAGATGCAAACGCATCCACAGCACTCTGAGTATCACCACTCAATATTTCCACGTTGATTTGTCTGTCATAGAACTTTTCGACAAGTGTATCTGAGCCGTCTCTTGCGTCATCGTGAATGAAAGTAAAGGCTGCAATTGCCTTTTCTCCCTTAACGAGGATGCTTGCCCCATGACCATTTTTGTCGGCTTGATTGATTACGTCTCCAATCTTTTTAGGGAATTTGCCAACTTTTTCCAAAGCGATGTCTGGTCTCATAATTGCGATATACTGGTCGCGATACTTACCTTCAATTCCAGCATTTACATCTTTCAAACCAGTGATTTTCGATGATGAGATTCCCTTTTCTTCACAATAGTCTTGCAAACTAAGTGCATAAGGGTGATTAGATTTCAACTCTAAGCCAAGAGCTATCGATAGGACTGTTTCTTCCTTGGAAGCCCCAGAAATTGCTATTTCACCAATTTTGGGCCTGCCTGTAGTTAGAGTCCCGGTTTTATCTAGTAAAACGTGATTTACCCTGGCAAGCCTTTCAATCACATCGCCGCCTCTTACAATTGCTCCTCGTTGTGCTGCCTTGGATAATGCAGCTGCATTTGGTACTGGAGCGGCGAGGAGCAGAGCACATGGACATGCAACCACCCATAGCAGAAGGACAATCTTCCAATCAGAAGGATCGACTAGTTGCCATACGCCAAATGCCCCAAGGATAACGATTGGAACCCACCATGCAGTAAAAGTCTCGATTGCCCCCTGTACTCTAGGAGGAGTCTCTCTGAAGGTGTGAACAGCATCGATTAAACCAGACAATTTTGTGTCATCACCAGTTGCTGTAACCTTGAGATTGAGTGGACCTCTTGCTAAAACTAAACCTGCGTTTAACTCATCTCCTTTAGAGACTGAAACAGGTACTGATTCTCCTGTTAATGGTGCCATGTCAAGGCTTCCCTCGCCTTCAGAAACTATTCCATCAGCAGGAATTAATTCGCCACTTCTTACCTCTATGATGTCCCCTTCATTGAGCAACTCAATCGGAACTTCCTCTAAGCCTGAAGAGTCGTGGCTATGGTTATGATGACCGGATGAATTTTGGGTTTGAGGCATAGCAACCGGAGTAGCGAATGGTGAGGTAAACCCGCCTGCTAAACTTGGCGTAAATCCCGTTGGTGCAATCGAAAGAGACGTAGACTTAATCTCTGAGACATCAATACCTCTTCTGACTAATCTAGCAGTTTTCGGGAGTCTGTCAAGTCCTCCTTGCATCGCTTCTCTTGCTTTGATGAGGGCATCTCCCTCCAAGTGTTGAGTAAATGCAACGAAAATTACAACCAATAGAGCTTCATGCCACATCTGCTGTATGCTCGCGCCAATGACTGCAAGGCTAGTCAAAACTTGGAAGCCAAGTTGCTTTGCCTTGATGCTACCCCATGCTTCTTTGAACATTTCAAAACCTCCTATGACAACACCTGGTAAAGCGATAGCGGCAACCCAGAAATCAGAGATGTTGAGTTCATGAATCAAAATGATTGCAATGAATAGTGGAAATGCCAGACCAGCTCCAATTAATCTCCATTGATCCGGTCTAATTCTTGTGGATTCCCCTACTGCAAATTTAGGCTCAGTACCAAGTATTTCCTTGATCTTTTCATTCCTAATCTCGACTAATTCAGGCGTGTCTTTACCCGGGAGTTGGATTTGAATCGGTCCATCTTTTTCTACTTCAACATCGATAATTCCCGGAATCGTTCTGAGTAACTTAGGGACTCTGTGCACTTGAATACCGTTCCTTTTGGCTATTTTTTCCTGATCTGCGTTGGTGATAACTTGCCATGGAGAATCAGCAGCGTGACCTAATGACTTGAGAACCTTTCCAATTTCAGACATGGTTCCTTTTTCTACATCGATTTCTAGCCTTACTTCTCCTGAGGTTGCAGAAACTACTGGTTCTGAAACTTGCGGCAGGAAATTCAGTGCCCTCGTAGCCTTAGCCGCACAATCTGGGCAATCCATGCCAAGGATAGGCCACTCTACGTGGAAAATCCCTGTAGCCTTGCTTACAAGTTGTGAATCTAGAATTTCTACATCTTGCAGCAAATCAGAATCCAAATCTGCATTTATTGGTTCTGGAGAGGTGGTTGGTTTTTGCCAAAAAAACTTCTTTTCGGAAGGCGTAGTTTCATCTTCCAATGAAAAATGAACAACGGAATCTTCCTCTTCCATGTCATTGGGGATTAGTTGAGATACATCAATGCTTTTGTGTATAGCACAACTAACGAAAATCTGGAATTTGCGTACACTAATTTCTTGAACTTGGTTTTGATGCATAAATCATGGACTGGTTACCTGATGGTTGGAAACCAAAGTTGGTTGCAGTCGATATCGATGGCACTCTTACTGATGGTAATAAAGTTCTAAATTTAGAGGCAATTGAAGCGCTGAGAAAGTTGGAAAGGGCAGGCATTCCTGTGACGCTCGCTACTGGAAATGTTAGGCCGATTACATACGGACTTTGGAGATTCATCGGGCTTTCGGGGCCGATGTGTTGTGAGAATGGAGGAGTGATATGGCACCCTGACTGGGGAGATCCAATCTTGAGAGCAAAAGCCGAGACCGCAAAGGAAGCTGCGTCTTATCTTGCGCAAGAAATGCCTGAACTTAGGCCAAAAGGAATTAGATCAAATGATTGGAGAGAAAGCGAATGGTGCTTATTTCCTAATGAAGATTTGGAAACTATTAGGGAATTGATGAGTGATGACAAATGGAGCCACTTAGAGGTTGTAAGAACTGGTTTTGCGATTCATTTAATGGAGCCTCAACTTTCGAAAGGAGAAGGTTTGAAAGTGATTTTAGACAAAATGGGACTCACAGAGAGAGATTTGCTAGTTGTTGGTGATGCACCTAACGATATTAGCATGTTTGAACTTGCAAATTGGTCTGTAGCGGTCGGAGGAGCGTTTGAGGAAATCAAAAAATTGGCTGATGTTGAATCCCCATATATGCACGGAGATACATTCAAGCCTCTCGTAGATGCTATCCTTGGTTGATTTTTGACAGGACTTCCACTAACTTAGAGTGCAATTGCTTGTCTCCACAAGCCAAAATTTTGCCACCATCATGACATGGATTTCCATCCCAGTCAGTAACGATTCCTCCCGCAGATTCAACTATTGGAATCATAGCACAGATATCGTAAGATTGCAGCCCCATATCAATTACAGCATCCAAGCCACCCATGGCAATCAGAGCATACCTGTAGCAGTCACCGCTAGCACGCCCTAGTTCGGCAGAATCATAAATTTCAGATAACTTTCCTGCGATAGGACGTATTTCCTTTCTGTAGGATGATGGAAATACGATGTGTGCCTTCGAAATTTCTGAACAAGCCCTCGTCTTGAGAGGAATTTCTGCTCCATTATGAAACATTTTAGCAATGTTGGGTCCGCCAATAAAACGTTCATTTGTGAAAGGTTGGTCCATAATCCCCCAAATTGGTCCACTTTCATTGCAAAGTGCGGCTAAAGTTCCCCAAGTAGGTTGACCCAGAATAAATGAGCGAGTGCCATCTATTGGATCAAGAACCCATGTTAGTTCGTTTTTGCCTTCTGTGAGACCAAACTCTTCACCCAGAATTGCGTCATCTGGTCTTTGTTCTGCAAGCACTTTACGAATCGCAATTTCTGCATTTTTATCCGCTTGAGTAACTGGGTCGAATCCTGTCTCCCACTTATTTTCAACACTGTTTTTCTCTCTGAAAAATTGCATACTCTGCTCTGAGGCTGCGTCCGCAAGCAAATGTAAAACAGATTCAATATCCTCTTGCACGACCATACTAAGGGTATTCAATACATCATTCCTTTGTATTTAGGTTAAAGAACCTCTACAGTTTAATTAGATTAATTTTCAAGTGAAACCCAAAAAGCCCAATTTTCCTCGATATGTTCGGATCTATCAATCGAAGAACAAGATAATTGAGAATCGCACATAAGCAGGGATGGGGTTATGTGTGCATCAAATAATTCATCCAAGTCAAGTTCAGACCCCGTGGCTAAAATCCTGAATATAGCAACATTATCAGGTAATTCGAAATCTATTCCTGAGGAGACCCAGACAAAATCTCCACTTTGGATACTGGCATCAATATCAAGGGAGTTATTTTGCCAATAATCTGCTTGTTCCAATCTGCTATGGTTAACTTCCCAAATCCTGCCTGTTTCCCCATTTACAGATATCGCAGATACTGGCTCAATTGGGGACCCAAAAAGAAATGATTCATTCACATCTATATCAAATCTATACCTTCTGTCTTGGGTGAAAATATGGGTCGCCTCAAATTTATCAATGGCTTGGAGATATGGATAATTTTGGTCCTCTGGACGATATGATTCTGTTTGCGAGTGAAGTCCAATAGTTATATCTGAGCCAGTAATGATCACCGAATCATCCTCTAATATCTTACCAGTCTGCTCATATATATTCATCCAATCAATCCGAAATTGGTACAATTTCTCTGATGATTCAAAAGTTTCGTTTGTGTTTGCAATAACAGAGTTAGAAGATAGTAGGAGCAAAACAAGTATCATGATAGAGGGAATTTTAGAATCTGCTGCTTTATTTCCGAATTCGAAATTGGAATAATGTATTGATCCCGGTATTCCAATGCAGATTAAAGCAATCCAAGGAGTAGAGTAGCGAACTTCACCGAAGTTCAAAATAAACCCGTGAAGCAGTATTGCAGGTAATATACAAAGCCAAGAATATAAGAAAAAATCTTTATTATTTTTGATGATTAATGCTGTACCATAAATCGATAAACACAAAGTCACAAAAGTCCATTCTTGATAAAGTTCGGAAATGAAATTATTTGGAGTATATGTCACGCTATCACTTGATATTGCCTCCATACTCGCAAATGTTCCAAAGATCTGTGATTGCATTGGACCTATAATTGAGCCCGTATGAATTAGATTCTTGATAAAAAATAGACCCAGTATTGCGCAATAACCTAATCCAACAAACTTTGCTTGATTTTTCATTTGTTTAGCGACTAGTACTAAACAAATCATTCCACCAAAATACAGATATGGATACTTAGTCAAGCCAATTATTCCAGATAATATACCAAGGACTAGAAATGATTTCTCAGAACCTCCTTCAATGATTATAAGCAGGTGATGTATTACTGAAATAATCATCCCAGCCACTGCAACATCAAGGAGCATGGTCCTCCCAAAAGAAACGACTACTGGAAAAAAGCAGAATATAACTGCAGCCAGGAAACCAAGTTGCTTGCTGCTAAACTTCTCGGCTATATGTTGGATTGAGTAGGCACAAGCAAGCAAAAATAATGTTGGCGTGAAAATGACTGAGTTCACAGAACCGGTTATCCACATCTCAATTGCTGCTATGCCTGATACTATTTCTGGCCTGAATGAATAACTCATGCCTTGATGAGTTGGCTCCCAAGCCCATCTGTCTAAAATGCGATTAGAAATTTGGAGATGGTAAGCTTGATCATAAAATGCTGGAAGGTTATCATGTAGAGTGAGGTATCCGGTAGCAATTATTGCTAGAGGGACGATAGCAAATCGTAAATCTTCTAATCTAAATTCAGGATTTTTGAGGGTGCTAATCCAGTAAAAAACCACCATAAATGAAAAAATAATCAAGATTATAGGTGGAATGAAAAAACTAGCACCAAGCGACATTATCGCTCCTAGAATCATTAAAATTGGCATCAATTGGAGAGATATTGTATGAGCAGTGCTGCATTTCTCGCCCATACATCCTATGGGGAGCGATTGATTCATTTCATGGCTTCTATGAATAGCATGTTAACTATTTGATTATTATACTAACAGTAATTACGAGGCTTTGTTGGAATGGCTTATCAGTTCAAGGGCAGTTTGAAAGATGCTGTGGACGAAGTTTTGGCTTGGTCGAGCATCTTTAATTTCCACCCAACCCTTGAGGATTTAATAGAAAACTTACAGGTAAAAACGGAGCCTGAACAACTGGTTAAATTCATCGAAACGAGTCCAAAAATAAGTGTTTCAAATGGAGTTGTTATTTCCGACAAATATCCAATAAATACTGAATTGAATAAAAGCAAAATGCGTGCAAATAAGCACATTGAACAGACAAAAGAAGTGCTCTCAATCTTAAAGTCAACAAAACAAATAACAGGGCTTGCAATCACTGGTTCTATTGCTGCAGGAGTAAATGAAGAGGGCGGAGATGTTGACATTCTAATCATTACCAAACCAGGCTGGGTTTGGAGGGTTAGAGCATTAGCAATATACCTCTCTCATAAGCATCCCAAGGGTAGATTGCTGTGCCCGAATATGGTTTTAGCAAATGATTCCTTAGAATTCGAGCACAGTGTATATGGGGCAAGAGAGATGATGAGGATTATTCCAATAAAGGATGATACAGGGATTTCTGATTTATATGAGTCAAACAAGTGGGTGCAAAATATCCTTCCTAACGCTGGAAAGAAGGGGCTGTTCGAAATAGAACAAACGCGAGACTATCCTTGGTGGTGGTCGGTGATGAGATTACCATTGATTGGATCGATTATCGAAAACTGGGAAGCAAATAGAAGAATAAAGCAGTTGACAATTTCAAAGTCAGATGAGGCTATTTATTCAAAATCAGTCTGCAGAGGGCATGAAAATGCCCACAAAAAGCGCATAGAGCATGAATATTCGAAAGCCATGGAGGCTATTTAATGGAATCTGCAGAATATCATAAATCAGTAGCTGATTATTATGATGAGGAGGCTGAAAGTTTTGAATCCAGGGCAAATGAGAACCATGTCTTGAAGCATTTGCGAAATCAATTTCGAGATATTGTACTGAAAGGTGAGTTTGAGCATCTTTTAGAAATTGGATATGGTCCTGGATTAGATATGGTTTGGTTTTCAAAAATAGATGATGTGAAACAGGTTAGCGGCTTAGATATAACTCCAGAATTCTACAGAATTGTTAGAGATAAAACCGAATTTCACAAAAAAATGAATCCATTGTTAGGTGGACCAGAGGATGTGCTGCAATATTTGGAGCCGAATTCAATTGATACTGTTTACGTCTTCTTTGGCGCATTGAACACTTGTGCTGAATTAGATAATGCGATTGAAGAGTTATCAAAAGTGCTCAAACCCAATGGCAGGATCGTTGCAACATTTGTCAACAAATGGTATGCTTTTGAGATATTATGGAACTTGGCTACATTGAGACCTTCAAAGGCATTTTCGCGTTTGAAAAAGATTTGGGGTGGTTATTCACCTACTCGCTTTTTGGCATCAAAATGTTATTCTGCAACACAGATTCATAGAATTTTTAGGAAACATTTGAAGCGGAAATTTCGGTTGGGTTACTGTATTACTCATCCGGCTTGGTACAGGCATCATTGGGCTCCAGAAGGGGGTTTTAGGAGTAAATTCTTTTACAAAATCGATTCAATACTTCAAATAACACCTTTCTGGAATCTAGGAGAGTACAGCCTTTACGTATATCAGAAATCTGAGTGAATAATTTGCAAATATTGAATTAAATTATTCTTTGATTCAAGATTTTCTGAAACATCGCCTCTCTGATCATCTAGTCTTATTGAAGCAACTACAGATTCCTTCATCTGTTTATCCCAACCTAAAAGTCTGAAAAAGCCATAATCTCTAGTTTTCTTCTCTGTAATCCCTGCAACAATGCTTGCAAATTCCTTTTGAATACATCTGTAGGTCAACTTGGGATGAAAAATCCCTATTGATTCATTTTCCACACAATCCCATATGTACTTAGATAAATCTTCTAGAGTAATTATTGACATCCACTGCTCTCCTTTAGCGAGAACTGGTATATGATCCATCGAATCATACATCTGTCCATACCATGACCCTTTACCTAAAACCCATGGTGCTCTGATTATTGCTATTCTTCCCCCATTGGAATGATATTTTCGGAAAGGCGCTTCCGCAATAGCATATGATTTTGCAAAACCAGTTGGATTAACTTCAAAATCAGATTTTACCAATTCATCGCCTCTATCACCATAGCTAAGACTTCCATTAATCACTATCAAATTCTTCTTTTCTGTGGTTGAGTTGATCGCAGACAACAAATTTTCGAAGGACATAGAAGCATTTTTTGACAAATCTGTTCTAGATTTGGGGTCAGTTGAATTGGCTCTTGCAGCAACGATGATACAATCATAACCATCGATTAACTTGCTCCAATCAATCTCTGTACTCAGAAAATCAAGTTGTATTTTTTCATTTCCTTTAGCCAAGGATGCCCTAGATTTGTAGGTTCCAGTGACGTGAATATTGTCAGGTGCCGAACTTGCAATGCTTTGTCCGATGAAGCCAGAAGACCCCAGTAATAGAACACGCATAGCACCCGGTACTAGCGTGATGAATTGAATTTAATCCCAAGAATTGGAGTTATAATCAGTAGGTTATTGGTGCCGGGGACAGGATTTGAACCTGCGAAGCATTATGCAGAGGAGCTTGAATCCACCCCCTTTGACCACTCGGGTACCCCGGCTTTGTATGTCAGCGGTCTAGGGGTCTATTTTTGTATATTACCCTCATTCTTCCTCGGTGCTATTTTCAAATTCACCGTAATCAAACTCTTTTCGCTCGAAATGATTGCTGAGATTGTCTTTTCTTTGAATCCTAATAACCATCACGACCATCAACCCTAGAATAATCGCTAGAATAATTGATCCTGTGATTGCGATATTTTCTCCCGATGAATCCGCTTGATTGTCTGGAACCTCAGCGATCACGACAGGAACTGATTGATTAGTACCTTCAAAATGTATCTCCAAACCTAATTCGCCACTCTTGAATACTTCAATTGTCCACGTGAAAATAACTACTTGATTCGGCTCTAAACTCTGCTCAAAATTAGCATAGATATTTCCTTGCTGGTCTCGTAATGAAAGATTAACCTCACCCGCTAAAACACCTTGATTTTCCAACTCCACCGTGATGTTAACATCCTCACCAAAGGATGGTCTGTATGGATTAGCAATCACACTTGTCAAGACCGGTTCAAATGAAATAATATTGTAATCCAAATTCAAAGGCATTTCCATACTTCCAATTCCTTGAACCCTTTTTCCACTCATGTCAAAGGCATCAAACCAAATTGTAATATGATCTCCTTCGCGGAAGTCAAAGCCCCTTGGGTCGAGATTTACCTCCCCTGACCAGAGCCCAGAATCTATCATAGGTACAGCAAATGAATTATCATCACTAGAATCGATTATCATTCCTGCCCTAGTCCAGTGCCAGTTCATAATAATCGGTTCTTGCCTAACTAATTCAGCGTCCTGAACTGATATGTTGAATCTGAAATTTTCTATTTGATCCGACCTCACCTCAGAGAATTCTCCGGGGGGAATAACCAGCCTTGGCACATTTTCATCGATAATTACAGAATATGAAATTGGAGCAATTTGAAGGGCTGCCCAAGAAAGGGATTCGAAATAGAGTATTCCTGTATTTCTTATCCATTGCTGGCTATCGAGTGGTATTCTAATTGTAGCACGACCAAAATTATTGACGTCAGTAGAGCCATTTACAGTCGTAAAGCCATCATTACTGCGCCAATTGAGAGAAACGTTGTGGGGCAGATTTTTGGCAGTGACTTCAGTTCCCTTGTAAAATACATCGAATTCAAATCTCAACAAGTCATCTCTGTTGATATAGATTGTTCCATCATATTCTTGACCATAGGGAGAGACCGTATCCTGGAATTTTGTAAGCCTCAACTCAGATTCGACTTGTGTGGTCCAAGTTAAACCGCTGAGTTGTGTGATTCCAAGACCCAGATCTTGTCCCTCATCATTGACTATTACCCCTGGTGTAAAGTCCATACCTGCAATCAATTCTGCTTTCTCCCATGTTAGTTCAAAGTCAAAATAAACATCAAAGGTCTGGGTGATCCCAACTTGCTGACTTCTAAATCTTGGAGGATACAAGAAGCAACTATCATCAAAATCATACTCATCTAGAGGTATATTATAGTGAATGCTACAATCATCAGGATTATCTCTGCCCATTAGCATTAGCACTACCGAATCGAGGGAATCCAATCCATTTCCGTCGGTTAATTGCATCGAGAAAGTATGCATAGAACCTGGTAACAACAAACCATTTTCCCGATTCAAAGAGAAATATTCGTTTGCAATTGTTGTTGGAGCCCTTCTCTGAACATATATTGTAGCCAAATCAAGGGTTTCATTTCCTAATTCCCCTGCGTTAGTAAACGGATTTCTTGCATAATCCATACCCGTTATCGCTATACTTGCTCTTCCCTGGTTAGCGGATGATGGTAAAACATCTGAATAGGAAATTAATGGCAGATCTATGGTTTGATTTGTAGCACCTACCTCTATCTGAAGAACTTGATAATTATATTCTTCAGCATCTATTTCACCATCCTGGTCAAGGTCATCAACTGCTTCAAGCCAAGTCCAAACTCTAATTGCTTCAGCAAGGGCTTGATCGTCAGAAATATTTGCCCTCAGTGCAATATTTTGTCCTTCCATCATTACATGTCCATCAGCAGGATATTCAAATCCAGAGTCCAAAATTTGTAGCGAGTTTACCATAGGTTGGACATCGTCATACCGTAAGACAACTTTGACATCTTCATTTGTTTGGTCACCACAACTTGATGGGGCAAGCATGGCATTACTGCAACTAATTATTGATGGAATAATAATGAATTCTTCACCGGGCTGCAATCCTTGAGGAACCTGCAAAACTGCAGTAATCAATCCACCTGAGCCTGTGATGGTTTGAAGGGCAGAGATAGGATTTTGTAAATCGGATTTGCGATAAATGTCAATTCCCACAGTGGCCTGACCCGCCTGTAAATATCCGGAATTCACTCCAGCAAACCTCACATTAGCTGAAACGCTGATATTTGCTGATGACTTCATGAAAATTGGATAAAATGGCTGACTCGAATCTCCAAGGTTATTGCCGAAATCGTCAAATGCTTGGAAATTGAATATCTCAGCATCATTCAGAACTGATTTACTAATCGAAATATGTGTATCCATAATAGGGCCTGCATTCAATTGATCTTCATCCCAAGCACTGAAGAACCAGTAAGCCTGGTCTATATCATCAAGCAACCATGTAGAGTTTAGAGTTAAATCGAAGTCACAAGTTGTTATTTGACAAGATATACTGGAGAAATCTTGCTCGAATTGGGCCAAACCTGCTCCTTGAATTTGCCTTATTCTAGGAGTGGTATCCAAATCAACGAATTCTATGGTTACCAATGAGTCACTAATATTTGGGCTGGGTGACAAAGATATCTGAGCAGAAATCAATGATGGCGCAGTATTTTCTGAATTGTACGGAATTTCACGCGTTGCGGTTGCCTTCACTCTAACATTGGTTTCAGGCAACCATGTCTGTGTTGGAATTTGAGTGATGTCAAGATTCATTTTCGGGCTTGAGGTAATATTCCAACCAAGGTAATGTCCGATGTTCTGACCTGTTGATAAAATCTCAATTTGTACATATGAATTGTTCGAATCTGTTTGTGCTGATTTGCCTTCAAACACTGAATTAAGCACATCAAGGTCTGGGTAAATTGTAAATTCTTCGTGGAGTCCTACGGCTGAAAAATCATAAATTTTGAATGAATCAGTTGCTTGAATATGGATATCGACTAAACATTCAGATAGCCTTATTTCCAAGTTTATTTGTTCTATTTCTGTGCAATTTGCGCTAGCAAAATGCTGACTTATTTTTTGGTCTCCAAAAATTTGATGCTCACTGATGCCATTATTGAGATTAATCACGGAGCCCTGGTCAGATTCAATACTGAAAGTAATCAATCTCTCATCACCAATGTTTATTTGATTTTGATTGAATGAATAAGAATCAAATGTTGAATCGACAAATGTTGTGAAAGATAACTCAAAGTTACCTGATAATTGTGAAACGCTTGCATTACTTACCTGTACCAAATTAAGAGAATTGTGAGACAGGTCAAAGTTCTTTACAAACGTGGGGCTATATCCGCTTGTATTGAGTAATTCATGTCCACTAAATTGTGTAAGAATCTTTTCTGTAGAGCCTGAAATGCAGTTGAACTCAATCTCTAAGCCAGATAGTGCATTGCCAGAATCTAAGTAAATAGACGGAGGGTAATCTGGATTGAAAGATGGTTGCAGATATGAAGCGTTGAATCCTGAATTAGAATTTACTTGTGTAGTCATACCACTAGAGCGTGCCATATTGATTACAGAATTCGAAATTGTTCCATAACCTTGCATGGAAAAGCCTTCATTCAAACAAGGGCTTGATTCCAGGCTCAGCGGCATAGCCGTAGTAGTATCTCCTCTCAGAGCCCCACTAGGTGCTAGATTAGTTTGTGAAAAATCCCATGCCGAGGATGAATTTAGTTGTGAATGGATAAAGTGGCTTGGGGTCAGGTAAACATTCGATCCCATACCAATTGTTTCAATACGCGGAGTTACCAGCCAATCTTGGGTGAAGAAATCTGCCTTTATGGATACTGAAGGATACTTTTCTACATCTAAATCGATGCTTTGACCTAAAGATAAATCAGAAATCTTAGAGCCATTATGATCTAATAAGGTGAAATTAATCGAAGTAGAATTTGGCAGGGATAGCTGAGCATCAAAAACACCGTAGCCAAAAGTTGGGTTTGGATAAATTGACGGCGAGGTCCAGCTTCCTGTTGTTTCGAATACATCAACTTCAACGCCTGCATCATCAACATACCAACCATGTGATTCCACATAAGTATCAGAGAAAAAGGAGAACCTAACTCTAATTTCTTCACCGCTTAGGTTGCTTACGTCTGTGCTTTTTGAAGCAAATTGATGCGGATATAGGCAACCATTTGGAACTTGTGAGCCATCGAATATCCCTTCCCCATAAAGCGGAGAATAAACATTCGCTGTGGAGCGAACATCGTGGAAATTTGGTGCGTCAAGAGGGATGAACCACCAGGTTTCACCATCATCTTGCGAAATCGAAACTGCCCCTCCATCCCAATTTGGTTCAGTACAAACCCATGACTTGAAGGATACTCTTGCAGTTGAATTTTCTGGAATTACATAAGTCGGAGAAATAAGGTGCGTCCAAGAGTTTGCCGCATATTTACCGTTTAGCACAATCCCTGCGCCATTATTCCCACTCGGCCAATACCCAGGTCCCCAGTTGGATGAATTTGAGGTCGGACCTATTGACCATTCTGAACCTCTTAGAGTCTGAACCGTCCATCCTGGTGGACCATTTGTCTGAGATTCAAATGATTCATTCCTCCAATTCTCCGGGTGAGCATTTTGCGACCGAATATACTGCCAGTCATTTGCTAAGCCACTTATGTTGCGTAGCCAGCCGGTACTCGAGCCATTTTGATAGGAAGGCGTTTGGTTAAACTCCATCAGAACATGCCTTTCTTCAGAAACTAATCCAAAGTCTTCGATGATACCAACATCATCGATTATCATACCTTCCCAACCACTTCCAGCATTTCCGCCGTGATTCTTGATGTTATCAGTTTGAACCCAGAATCCCAAAAGGGCGCTAGAGGAATTGTTGTGACTGAATGCACTAGGCGGTATTGAATATTGAATTGGAATCCATTGGAAAGATTCCTGCATGTAAGTTAACCCATTATGGCTGACTCCAAAGCCCGGATGACCCGGATATGGAGATAGTAAAATCCAGTTGCTACCATTATCTAGCGAAATCCAAGTTGTCATCTGGTCGTTATTTCCGCCTTCTATATCCCAATTTGTTTCTAGATACAAGCGGCTGTTATTATTGTATGAAGAAAGATTGAGGGGGAAGTGTAGCCAACCTTCAGCATTTGGTGAATAGTCTCCACTCAGGTTACCATGGAGCCAGGCGCCGTTTGGAGTGCCTGCGTCATAGATACTTAGATTGTCGATAAAAATACCTGCTCTTGCAACATTTGAATTGGAGGTTGCAAAGCAATATCTGAAATCATAAAATCTGTCTGTGACCGGATTTAGAATGCTCGAAAGATCAACCTCCACTCGCTCCCAATCAGATGTGGAGCCATTCCAGGCCGATACTGGAAGATTACTAGCCTGGTATAATGAAGAATCTACTTGGTGTGAATAGCCTTGAGAAATTGGTAAAGTTTGCCAATTGCCAGATTCAATTCTATATTCAAGCCATGATATGTCGTCATCTCCCAAAGCCATCCAAAGGTCAAAGGTCAGAGTGAGGTCGAAAGCAGTCATTTCTATGACTTGTGTTGGCGATGCTAAGCAAGAGGCTGAGTTAGAATTTAATGCACCAAATGCATTTGTTGAAAGGACATGCGATTGGTCTGAAGCATTGTCTGGAAGATCTAGGCCTGTGCCAACTAAATTTGAAAGAGAATTATTTTGGCTCAAATTCTCAACTTTCCACACTGAGTTATCCTTGCCTGTAGAGAACCAATTTACTGCTTGTGCTACAGAGGTTTCAAAGTCCGTCAAACTTCCAACTGAGGAATTAGTCTGTAAAGTCAAATCTCCTGAATATGATAGAGATGATGTTCTATTTGCTGTCCCTCTTGTAAATGAGTTACCCCAGTCAGAATTGAAGTAAGTTCCATTATACTCTTCATAGCCCCATAATGGAGTAAGATGAAATTCTGCTGAGTCGATTGAATGGTTTTTTGGAATTGTCAAATTATCTGAAAAAAATGATTCATTTGGGTATTCAACCATCGGGTTAGTCGGTTGATTAGGACTATCATAATGTGTTTTTGAGGCTGAAAATACAGGAGCGTAAATTGAAAAAATCATCAGCCCAATCAACAAGAAAGCCTTGTGATTTTGCTTAAATGTCCTCATCGGGTTACCTCCTGTGAGTGATGGTTTGATGCTTTTGATTAAGAGGCTTAGTGAAATTAGTTCAGAAAAAACTGGGGATGAAGTTCAAAACCTACCTTCGCAAGGAGGTCTGTGATGGCGTCCTATAGCAACTTCGATGAGGCTCAAGCCTCTAAAATCGAAGACTTGCTTTTTTCATTAAGTCGCCAGCAGGCAAACCGGAAATTACCGGTTGATTTACCCATACCAAACTTCTGGAAAGTGGTCGCTGAACTATTGAATAACATGGAAACAGAACGTCGACATATGTTGAAGAACAACATGACAGGAGTCAAGTTTGAATCTCTCCAAAAGCGTCAGCAAAACATCAGGAGAGTATCTGCGGAGTTCATGCGCAGAAGAATTGTAGCGATGGTTGAACATGTTGGAACTCTTGAGTTAAAACCCTCGACGCACAAAGGAATGAATAATGACATACCTGCTATGGATTGGGGTAAAGCAGATCCTACTGAAAGGGCATTTTATGGACACATTAGGGAAGAGATTATCAAATTCAAGAAGAATGTGAATTGGGAAATGATGCAGAGGGGATTGGAAGGAGAAATTGATGTCCCGCAGATGGTTCATCCGAAAGGCACTACTCAATTAGGTGATTTTAGTACCGGAATGGCTAACAATCCATCGATTGCTATCGAGGAAGAATTTGTCAGCCCTCCACTTGCAGCTTTCGATGACCAGGAAGAATTTGAATCACCAGAACCAATGGAAAATGAATTTTTGGACATTGATGAATACATTCATGCTGACCTTGCAGACCAAGAATTTGGCGTGAATCCCGATCTTGGGGGGAAATCTAGTATTGCTATGGAATTAGCTCCTTCAAAATCATCAAACAAATCATTTGATGAGGTACTCTCGGAGGAGAGTGAAAAAGAACCTGTTGAAAATTCAGAGGCAGTTGAAGATATTGAGCTGGTTAGAATCAAAATTCTAGAAGATGCTGACTCAATTGTCGATGCTAATGGTAATGAAGTCAGTTTGGAAATCGGTGATGTTCAAAACTTGCCTAAAGAAGACGCAGAGTGGTTGATTGATGCTGGGATTGCCAAAGAGGCACCACTGTGAGAAATCTTCTCGCTGAATCATTCGGTTTGCTTGAATAGGTATTGGCATACACCGGTAGGTTTGGGTTGCTAAGGTAACCCACTAGTGAACTATCAACTTCCATTCATTTTAGAGTATGGCTTTCGCTATGTAGTCAACAAACTTCGATCTCGCAACCTTGCTCAAACAGCGCTGCGCATCGAAATTTCGATACTAACTGTGTCTGGGATGTGGATCTTTGTCACTTGTCTAAGTGCGGATTCATCCTTACCGGTTGTGATGTCCATCTCAAGCAGGCGCTTGTGAACTCTCATTTCCCAGTGATCATAGGTTTCGCTTCCTTCACCAGATGGTGCCTTTCTTACAGGAACAACCAATCTTCGTGTTGGTAGTGGAATTGGTCCTCTTAGAGTGATACCACCGTTGTCACAGATTGCTTTCACTTGGGAAGCTACTCTGTCAAGGTCTGTGTGGTTCTCTCCGGTCAATTTTACTACGGTTACGACACCCATTCTAATTCCTCCTAATCCAATCTAGATTTCAAAGAGGCTCAAGCCTTCTTCTCGATCTTCATGCAGACGCCAGCAGCGACGGTCTTACCCATGTCACGAATAGCGAATCTAGACAATTCAGGGAAGACAGACATCTCCTCGATTGCCATTGGCTTTGTTGGTTGGAATCTAATTAGACATGCGTCACCAGTCTTTAGGAAAGACGGGTTTGCTTCCTTACCAGCCTTGTTAGTCTTCTCAAGAAGTTCTTGGAATCTAACAGCTACTTGTGCAGTGTGTGCGTGGAATACTGGTGAGTATCCTACGGAAACAGCCTTTGGAATGTCCATTAGTTGGATTTGTCCAACGAATGTCTCGTCGTGTCTGACGAAAGACGGTTCGCTGTCAGTGTATCCTGCAACGTCACCACGGCGGATGTCAGTTGCAGCTAGTCCACGGACGTTGAAACCAACGTTGTCACCAGGCTCTGCCTTGTCGACCATTGTGTGGTGCATCTCGATAGACTTGACTTCAGCACTCTTTTGTGAAGGGTTGAACATAACTGTCTTACCAGCTTGTAGAACACCAGTTTCAATCTTTCCTACTGGAACAGTTCCGATACCAGAAATCTTGTAGACATCTTGTATTGGAAGTCTTAGAGGCTTGTCGATTGGCTTGTCAGGTAGTTGAACAGCGTCGATTGCTTCGAACAGTGTTGTGACCTTCTTTCCGTTGAACTCGTTACCGGACCACCATGGGCAGTTCTCGGACTTGTGGTATACGTTGTCTCCGTTTAGAGAGGACGCAGGAATCTTTGGAACGTCATCAGGCTTGAAACCAGCCATCTTTAGAAGTGTGTTGACTTCTGCGCAAGCAGCTTTGTACTTGTCTTCTGACCAGTCGACACCAGAAATATCCATCTTGTTGACGTGGACGATTAGTTGCTTAACACCAAGAACACGTGCTAGGAACGCGTGCTCTTTTGTTTGTGCGTTAACACCGTCGTTTGCAGCACATAGCAGTACTGCAGCGTCAGCTTGTGATGCACCGGTGATCATGTTCTTTACGAAATCACGGTGACCTGGAGCGTCGATGACAGTGTAGTAATAGTTAGGTGTAAAGAATTCCTTGTGTGCAACGTCGATGGTAATTCCACGTGCTCTTTCTTCCTTTAGACCGTCCATTACGTAAGCAAGACCGAATCCGGCCTTACCAGCGTCAGACGCCATTTTTTCGTTCTTATCGATAACGTGTTGTTCGATGTGACCAGAGTCTAGAAGAAGCCTACCAACAGTGGTAGACTTTCCGTGGTCAACGTGTCCAATAAACACGATATTCAAGTGCGGCTTACTTTTATCTTCCCATTGAGAACCCATTTTGATACTCTCCTTAGCAGTCTGCCGACAAACCTCCCCTATTTCAAGACCGCGACGCGGACCGACTAGTAAATATCCGAGCAAATAGTCCTTAGTGCGCTGATTAAAGCGGTAATGAACATATTTTGTTGCTTGCAAACTATCATACTGCTAATGCTGGTGGAATAGCCATGCCTCGTTGTGTTGAGATTACCAAAGCTGGCTCGCCTGATGTTTTACGAATCAAGGAATTTCCAATGCCTAGTGCAGCAAAAGGAGAAGTTTGTATTGAGGTACACTTTGCTGGAATTAATTTCGCTGACACCCTGATGAGATTGGGGCTGTACAGACCTGTACCTCCATTTCCGTTCACTCCAGGTTACGAAATTAGTGGGATAATATCTCAAATTGGAGAAGGAGTTGAAGGTTTTGAAATCGGACAGAGAGTTGTCGCTGCCCTGAGAACTGGAGGACAAGCAAGCCATGTTGTAGTTCAACAATCAAGAGTAATACCAGTTCCAGACGAGATGGGGCTAGATGTTGCTGCTGCGATGCCTGTAACATACATGACTGCCCATCACATGCTTCACTATCTTGGGCATCTAAAGAAAGGTGAGACTGTACTTATTCATGGTGGAGCGGGTGGTGTAGGAACCGCAGCACTGCAATTATGTCAATGGGCAGGAATAGAGAATGTTTGGGCTACTGCTTCAGGACATAAGGCTGACATCATCAAATCCTACAACGGGATTCCAATTGACAGACACAATGAAGACTTTGTCAAGATAATCAAAGATGCAACCAACGGAAGAGGAGTTGACCACATCCTAGATCCTATCGGAGGAGAGAATCTCAAGAAAAGTTTGAAGGTTTTAGCTCAAGGTGGAAGATTGTATGCATTCGGATTATCCGCTGCCGCACCATCTTCGAAAAGGAATCTGCTGAAGTCTTATTTCGCACTTAGAAAAACTCCAAAATTCGACCCACTAAGACTCATGACCAGTAACAAGTCGATATTTGGAGTTCACATGGGAACTTGGAATGATGAGGAAGCGATGAAATCTCAGTTAGAGAGGATATTGCAAGGAATCCAAGAAGGTGCTTTGAATCCTGTAATTGACTCTATATTCCCTGTTGAAGAGGTTGCTAAAGCACACCAGCACATCCATGATGCGAAGAATATCGGAAAAGTTCTACTCTCCTTCAATTAATCAATTTAGATTTTTTAATTCATTATCTGTAGCGGTATCTTTTCCTTTTTTTATCGTCTTTGTAGAGAGCAAAAAGCAAAAATCCAATTAGAACCATATTCGCAATAAAAAGTGCCACATAGTAATCTTCAATGTATGATATGAAGAAAACAAATACAGCGATTGTAATAAACATACCAATTAGGTACGAGATGACAAAAAAATCGTGTAGTGAATTCTTTTGTTTGCTCCAATACTTCCAAGCATCGGATTCACGTTGAGATGATGGTGGCCTTTGAACTCGCTGCCCGTTTGTGTATGAGTACATCGTATCTCTAGCATCATAAATCTCCCCTGGCCATCTCTGTTGAATGTAAGATTTCGGTTTAGTTTTGTCATAGCTATTGTATAGGCGTATTTTTGTACCTCGTAATGCTGAATCTTGGACCATCATGGCAAAAATTGCACTCAAGAAAAGGCTGATTACTAGTACGCATAACCAAGCAAAAAGACTCTCAATTGCGTTCAGTCCATCGGTATGATGAGTTGATTCTAAGATGAAGATGTTAATCAAACCGGATAGCCAAAGTGGATATTGACGCGATAGATTCTCGCCAGGAGTATCAGCATTTCTTACTCTTATGTAGTCCTCTCTAAATGAAGAATTGTTATCAGGACCTGAACCTAAAAGTAGCTTGGTGAAGAAACCCATGTCGTCAAATCTTGGCAAGGGATATTAAAGATTCTCAATAAAAGTGATTTTCCTAGTAAAGCGTTGAACTGCCGTAGGGTTAGGTTAATCAACGAGCAGTGTGGAAGCGAAGTTATGAGTTCTGGTCGCTTATCCAAGTTCTCCGTTGTTGCAATGTTTGTTTTAATGTCCATGATGCCGATTATTTCTGCTTCGGCAGTGGAAATTCCAACCGAATATGAGAATCCAATATCTGAGTCAAATGATGAATCCATGCCTGTACTTACAAAAGTCCCATCAGGCGAATTACCATTCCATTTCAGCGGGGTTTCAACATCTGGACGCGCTGTTTGTCCAGCACTGCAAAACGATGGAGGAAGCCCGGGTGATGCAGGAAATACCTCAAACACTTCAAAATCAATAGGTTCTGATCCTACACAATCCACTACTGGCTGTGTTGATGCTAACGATGGTGCTGATTATTACAAGTTCACCATGACAGCAAAGTGGAATGTAGATATTGAACTAACCGTTCCAGCTGGCGCTGACTTCGACCTTTACTTGGCGGACGGCAATGGTAGCACCTCTTATGACGCATCGCAGTATAATGATCCACTGGAAAAGGTCTCGACTGCTGGATCTCAAGTCGACGGAGTTGCAGGCACTTACATAATTGCAATTTTCCAGTACTCTGGCGATGGAACATACACATTGGAGACATGGGCAAATGAAACTCTAGATTGTGATGACCTATGGCCTAACGGTCAGGATGATGGTGGAATTGGTTCTGATGCTGCTAATTCTCATGCTGACTCTCCTACTAACATGGGAAGTAACGTTAGTGCGTCATACACAGGATGCATAGACAGACAAACCGATAGAAGCGATGTATTTGCTTTCGATGTTCCTGCAGACCATGTTATTGAAGCAAAACTAACCATGGAAGATGCTGCTAATGATTTTGATTTATTTATTGAAGATTCAAACGGAACAGAATTGAATTCAAGCGAGGGAATTGATATCACTGAATTCACTACTACGCTAGGAACACCTGAAGAAGGCACGCCTGGAACCTACCTTGTCAACGTTAGTGCTTACAGTGGTAAAGGTAACTATACTCTTGAAATCTGGACAAATTACTCTCTACCAATGCCTAACCTTGTATTTGAAGACATTACGAGTCCCGAAAGTTCGAGCTCTGGAAATTCGATATCGGTAGATATTGAAGTCAACAATACTGGAAGAGAAGATGCTGTCGATGAATTTACGGTTGCAGCTTACCTTTCAGTAGATGGAATTCTAACCGATAGAGACCACTTTATAGGAAATACAACTATGAATAACATCATGATTGGGCAATCAGCAACAACCACGATAGTTGGTACAGTTCCCTCGATTATCGTTCCAGGAAATTACTACGTATTTGTAGAACTCGATACAGATGAAGTATTATCTGAATCAAATGAAAACGATAACATCGCAAGGGACGGAACTCAAACTCTTGTCGATTCTGAACTTACTGCTTGTGCTTCTCAGAATGATGCTAATTCTGGAGCTGATGCAACGGATTCATCAGCAACTGCTTACGATTTAGGAAATCCAATAGACATAGAATACAGAGGTTGTATCGATGACAATGATGAGTCAGATGCATACAAAATAACAATTCCAGCAGGAGACGACTTGAACCTTGGAATAGTTGACCCACCAGATGCTGGTCTAACTGTTGAACTAGTGGATGAAGGCACTGGTGAAGAATTCTCTAACTCATTCTTCGGTGACCACGAGATATCCACTATCGGAAGCCCTCTAGAGGGATTAGGAGGTACATTCACCCTTTACGTAAACCAATCTGGTTGGTTTGGTGGAGCTGGAACATACAGACTCATTTTCGGAACCCCTGAGCCATATATTCCTCCACCACCAGTATTCTCTTGTGCTGATCAAGATGATGTTTTAGCAACTGGGGATGCAGGAAATACAACCCTTGAATCACTTGATTTAGGAGTGAACCCAATGATCCAAGGACAGGCATGCATGAGCGAAGGTGATGACAAAGATATCTACAAGATTACTCTAGACCAAATGCAGAATGTTGTAATTAATTTCCAAGCCGATGAGGGCACAGGTTTTACCTCAGAATTACTGGATTCACAAGGAACGCCGATTCTCTCATGGAACGAAAGCACATGGTCTACTCTTGGCGATATGACCTTTGAAGGACAACCAGGTCCATTTTATCTCTCGGTAATGTCGAATGGAGGAATTGGATTCTATAACGTGACAGTTACAACCCTGCCTGCTGCACCGGCTGATTTCTCGATTGCAAGTTTAACATGTGGAGAAAATATGTCCAGTGATGAGCAGATATTTTACTCCTTTGAAATCATAAACCAGAGAGGACCGTCGATTGGAGATTTTACTTGGAGCCTTGATTTGGTAAATTCAAACGGAGTAACAACTGAAACAATCAACTCAGGAACCATGTCAACTCCATCTACCTACGGGGAATCTGTAGCCGTAATGAATTCACAAGGACAAATCTCTGAAGACACTCCAACCGATGATTACACCTGTATTCTATCGGTCAATATGGACCAAGCAGTTTCTGAAGAAGACACAACCAATAACGTACTATCTTCTGAGTCATTTACAATACAAAACGCTGAAGAAATTTGGGCAAACGATGTTGACAGAGATGGTTACAATACAACAGATACTGGTGATGGCATTGTTGATGATTGCCCAACAAGTTACGGAACCAGTTCAGAAGATAGATTTGGTTGCTCTGACTTCGATGCGGATGGTTGGTCGAACACTAATGATTTCTTACCTGAGGATGATACTCAATGGACAGATACTGATGGAGATGGATTCGGTGACAATCCTGATGGAACAGACGGAGATCAATGTCCTGAAACTGCTGGAGTTCTATTCGGTGATGATGGAAGAGGGTGCCCAGCAGATAGCGATAATGACGGAGTTTACGATGGACAAGATTTGTGTCCAGGAACTGCTGATGGAATCACAGTTGATGAAACTGGATGTGAAGTTGACAGCGATGGAGATGGAGTTGTAGACTCACAAGATGAGTGCCCAGATACTGCAGCTAACGTAACTGTTGAAGAAAACGGCTGTGTTCTTGATGTTGGTCCTATCGACGATGATGATGACCAAACCAACCAGTCCGGTGATGGCGGAGACGACACAAATACAGGAAGCGATGGTACCGAATCCGGAATCTCTAATCAGGCTTTCATCTTTGGAGGAATTGGATTGCTATTAGTTGTCATCATTCTCGGCGGAATATTGGTTTTCCGTGGTGGAAAGGGAGCAAGTTTGCAACAAGATGCGTTCGTAAACGCTGCATTTGATCAAGGCTTTGGACAAGTTCAAGGAGAAATCTCAGCCGAACAAACTGCGTACGAGCAGCAAATGATTCAAATGGGCTATACCCCAGAACAAGCAAGACAATATGCTGATCCCCACTTCAGACCTTGGCTATATCAATGATTCAAGCATACTGCAGTATTGCACTGGCATTATTCGGCTAAACTGTTAAGTGAGCAGTGAATTAGGTTTAGTCTATGGATGAATTCTGGGAACTGGAGAATGAGATTCTAAACCCAGATGAAGGACAAGAAGTAAGTGATTTGTTTACTCAATCTGAAGAATCTTACACTGATGGAATATACACGGTCAAAATTCTTGAAAATAAGATAAATCCAACGACTAAGAAATTGAATTATTTGCGAAATGAAAATGGATTAAATTACCTTAAATCCCATTTGGCTGAAGTAATTGAAGAAAATGTAATCATTGATTTTGAAGATAGAGGCATTGTAGTCCACACAGAAAAGTTAACACCTCCTTCGCCAATACTCTACTTTTTACCGCTAATCGGGTTTGGTTTGTTCATATTTGGGCCTGCAGGTATAGCAATAGGGATGATGGTTTGCTTTGTTGGCTTCATTCCGTTTGTACTGGCTATAATGTCCACTGGAAAAAGTTCTGATGATTATAGAAACGAAATCAACGAAGAAATAGATAAAGGCGGCGGAACATATCGATTTGGCGGTATTAAAGGCGTGATTCATGGACTTGATACTTACTTTTCTCTAAAAATCAAACATGACGATATTACAGTATTAGATGCTTGGGAAATACCCGAGAACCATCCACTAATTGTTAGATCGAACATTTACACTGTTGGATCTGGTGATGATTCTTACACAACAGCAAAATTTTATCCAACATTCAATCCACCTAACAATGGAATTCCTATCCATTTAAATTCAATCAAAAGAACCGGATATAACCAAAACTCACGCTCAATAGGAAAAACATGCTCAGACGCAATAGCATTTGCTGAAGAATTGAATGAAATATGGAATGGAGGATTATATCTTAATTCAATACCTCAAAATTACAAGATGGTGGAAAAGCCAATTCCCTTAACAAAAAGAGAGGAAAAAATCTTCAATAAAGTGGTCAATAGCATAAGCACTGAAACAAAATCAAAGCTAAGAGAGGCATATTCTGAAGTTCAGTTCCTCTCACCAAAAGCATAGATTATTCTTCTTCATTTGAGACGGATTTTCCAATGGCTGGGAGCAAGAACCACATAATTGGTAATATGAATAAAGAATCTAAATTTTTACCATATTGAATCGAAAATACTGCTTCAAAGGCAATGAATGATTTCGCATCTTCACTGCCATTCTCCGGAACAGACTCCATCACCGATGTGCGATTCTCGGGCTCTACAAGACCCAAGTCGTAGCCAGAAAAACCAGTCTCAAGTTGAAAACCTAACCAGACTAAACCGGTGTCTGCATAATCGGATGTATGGGCAAATTGAGCTACTTCAAGGTCATTGCCGGGAGTGTTTTCAGCAACTGTTGGCGAACCCTCATCTTCTTGGCTATCGCTTGATTCAGCCAGTCCTAAATCAAGCATATAGCATGTAGGAAAAGCGATGAAAAAGGCAAAAATTACTAGAGAAAATGAAGCTAACCTAAACCAGGATAAACCTCTTTTTTTACTCAGCAGAGATAACTCTGACAAAACCAATATCACAAGAGAAATTTGAATTAATGATCTCCCAATTTCTAACCAGTCTCTATTCTTGCTTTGCGAGTCGCTTGATGCTTGAGAACCATCATTAGATTGTGTATTATTTTGTGAAGTGGAATCATTTGATTGATTTTCAACCACGACATCATCCCTTGACAAAGTGTAGAGTAATAGAGAAGTTGCTCTCTCGATTTCAACATCGATTAGCGTCTGATCTTTATCGATAGCAATTATCGAGTTTATTTCGGTTGGAGAAGGTCTTCCCTCAGTATAGGCTGCATCTACTGTAGCAACCAGCCAAGCAGAAATAAATACATGCACAGCAATCAATAGCGTCACTGCTATTCGCAGCACTGCAAACGCAGGGTGGGCCTTGGGACGCTTGAGCACAAACTCAGCCCCCAATCGCAATTATTCAATCTTCTTGCTTAGATCTTGGAATTACAAACGCTGCCATTGCTAGCATTGCAAGGACGTATATTGGTGAGATAAATGGCAGCAAACCATCGCTATCTGCGACTTCTTCTGCCGATTCTTCTCCTTCATTTGTTCCCTCATTTCCTGTCTCTTGATCTAGTCCGAATTCTAAGTCTCCTGTATCTGCACCTGCTTCTTCAAGTGCTTCTTCAAGAATAGACAAGTCGTGGCTTTCTGTGTCAACAATCTCTTCGATTGAATCTGTTTCAGCCATTACATCTTGTGCTTCTTGAGCAGGAACACCGGTGATGTAGTTGATACTTGCAAAGACTAGTGGAGGATAGTTGCTGTATCCTTCTGTGTCTGGGCCTGCAATGACATAGCCGTTATCTTGCTCATCCCAAGCATATACACTCACACCAACAATTGTTGCATGCTCGTTACTCCATAGAGGAGCCCATATTCCATCCGTGTAAGGAATCTCTTGAACTTCTTGCTCTTCGAGTTCATCAAAGGTCTGTTCAAGATTTTGTCCAAATGCCTCGAGCACATTCTCCAAGCTTGATTCTGCGAAAGCCTCTGCAATCGTCATCAACTTATCGCTTGGTTCAGGACCATCTTCGATAGTCATGCACTCATCATATGAGTCGAAAGGACTAGTTGAACCGTCTTGGAGTAGAACGAATTCTACACAGTAATCTCCGTTTCCTGATGGAGTAAAGAAATACTCATAGTCAACTTCAGAAGCACCACTGAATGGAACATCTTCTTGGTGAATTAACGTAGTCTGTCCATCAACCTCCTTGTTGATTGTAACGCCTAGAGTGGCATCATCGTAGGTATCAGACCAGTGTCCAGCCCATCCATAGACGTGAACCTCGTCTTCACCTCCAGATAATCCGGATTCCCATTCTCTAATCTCAGGTCCAACGTACTCATTACCACAGAGTGTCGGGCTTTCCATGTATTCATCCCCGTCCAGGCTTGCAGATGCGCACATGGTGTTGTCACCGTATTGAGTTGTTGCTTCAGTGTCAGACATGTAACCAAAGTTACCACTTTGAACATCTATTCCAATATCACATCTCCAAGTAGCACATAACATCAGATCCTCTTCGTCAAACAAGAGATTACCGTTTTCATCCTCTAAATTAACATCCATCATGTAGTAGTTCACACTTCCTTCATCTGTTCCATCTGCACAGTCAAGGTTTCCATCTCTAACTAATTCGAGAGAGATTGAAGTAGCCCATTCATCGCAGTAGAATGTAGACGGGTTGCTAGCATCATACTCATCAGAACTATCTGGACAATTCATTGTGCCGTCATTAACCCACTGCATTGGAATATTGGATCCATCATCACAAGAGAACCAGTCGCCTTCGTTGTCCACTGGCTCATCTGAACCATCTGCACAATCATAAGTACCATCATTGACTAACTCAAGGGAAATCATTGAACCATCATAGCAGTAGTAATATGATGTAGACCCGCTATCATACTCATCTGCTCCATCTTCGCAGTCATCCCATCCATCATTGACGGATGATATCTCTAATTCCTCGTAATCTCCCCAGTAATTCTGGCATTCGATTGTTGGGGAAGGCGTGTAACCTAAGTCCGATGATTCAACAGTTCCACTGATGCCATAAACGTCCATCTCGCTGGAGTAATCGTACATCACTGAGCCTCTAACAAAGAAATCCATTTCGTCAGATCCGTCCATGCAGTCTTCTTCACCGTCATTGACATACGACTCGTAAATCATCTCGCCGTTGTCGCACATCCACATGTCAGATGAGTCATCGTTATCTCCTTCTTCTCCGCCACCAAAGATATCGCCGAATATTTCACCCAGTGAATCCTCGATTTCTGCTTCGAAGTCTTCAGCAACTGCTTCTCCGAAGGATTCACTGGAGTAAGCGATTGCATTACCAATCATTACAAACATGACTGGGTTTCCTGGAGGACAGGATTGACAAGCAACTGCATTGACAACCTCGCCATCGCCTAAGTCAACTTCGAATACCTCGTCACTCATTGAGAATTCCATAGTGTCGATATTCATGGAATCCGAGTAGTCTCCAGTTTGACTGAAAACATCGGAAATACTGATATCGAATTCACCAGCATCAAATCCAAATTCTTCTGTTGGAATGCCGTTTATGAAGACGTTGTAATCAGCTGTTCCAGAGTATGTTCCTTCGATATCACCGCAGTCGTCAATAACCTCGGAACCGCCTCCCCATTCGTCATCATACACTCCAACGTCATATTCATCGCAACTCCAAACAGTTTCCTGGTTTTGTGCTGCCTCTGTGTAAATTGGACTGGCTTGACCAAGTCTCCATATTGCATCTGTATCAATGGAATAACTGAACTCAATACCTGTGTTAAAGTCAACTACTAACTCTTCACCATCGCCTTCTGCAGTGATGTCAATTTCTAGGTCAGCATCATTGCTGATCATCATATCAAGGGAAATATCGCTTCCTACAAGTTCATAGGCATCGTTAAGGTATTCTGTGTAAAGAACATCGACAGTCAATACATTCTCAGCAGTTGCCTGAACAGAAATGTCGAAGCCAGTTGGTTGGCTTCCGAAAGTTGTCTCAGACCAATCTGTCATGATAACAGCGTTAGATAGAAGACCGTGTCTCAATACAACATCGCTGCTTCTGCTCCAAACGTCTACATCATTTCCATCTGCATCTTGAATTGTTTGAGGACTGATGTCTTCGGTTTGGTGAACATAAACATTGGATGAACCAGTGGTTAATTGTCCAATGTCAAGGTTGAACCCTGCATCATCAGCATCTTGCATTATCTCGGTAAATAGTTCCTGAATATCCAATCCAGTAACGTTTCTTAGGTCACTATCTAGGCTTGACCAGTCATATTCTACTCCGTAATAATACTCTGATTCTTCAGATGGAGTTGCTTGAACAGCCAATGGGCTTACAGCGGTAATTATCATCAGTAAGGCTACGAAACCAGTCAACGATGTTCTTCTTGACATGGATTCTGCTTAGATGGTAAGTATATAATTGTGGTTACGAACTTGGTACCATCTAATTTCACATCACATAAGACTCAAAGGGTACGCTTTGGTTCATCTGTATTCAAGGAATATTCCAAGACTTGTGACTTGAACATCATTGAATCTTTCATTTC